>Ga0255058_10000147_pt1 | contig 41894 bp, 27 predicted proteins | sample Cases_109_9_MG_FD_188637 | JGI IMG/M metagenome (GOLD analysis project Ga0255058, IMG submission 188637) | Seawater microbial communities from Amundsen Gulf, Northwest Territories, Canada - Cases_109_9 | ecosystem: Environmental > Aquatic > Marine > Gulf | place: Canada: Northwest Territories...
CCTGCTGCCGTGGTTGATTCTCTCGCCTTGGGGCCGCCCTTGGACACGTCGGGCGGCCATCCTCGGCGTCTTGGCGCTTCATCTCGGCATCGCCGCGATCGCGAATGTTGGTCTGTTCTCGATCGTGATGATCGTGTACTCGACCCTCCTGATCAGTACGGAGGACTGGGACTGGCTTCGGGACAAGCTCTCCGCCCGCCGCGGCGATCGAAGCCAGCTGGTCCGCGCGCTCACGCTGCCTCCTGCCGACGCGATCCCGGCGCTACGACGGTCCCCGCTTCGATGGATGACCGGCTCGATGCTGGCGTACCTGTTCGTCGTCGCCACATCCCAAGTCCTCGTCGAAAACCCGGGCGTACCGAACGTTCTCAAGCATGAGCAGCCCCAGTGGATCCGAGCTACCGTCCAGACGTTCCGTCTCAATCAGGGCTGGATGATGTTTGCGAGCAACCCGCCTCGAGACGATATGTGGCTTGTCGTCGACGCGGTGGCTGAAGACGGCCGACACATCGATCCCCTCAACGAATTGGGTTCCCGCCATTCGGACCCCGCGCTTCGCACGATTCCTCCCCGTCTCGCCCAGAACTACTACTTCTTCGACTATACCGCTCGCATCAAGGGCTTTCGCGCCTATCACCGAGGGTTGGTCGACTGGATTTATCGCTACCACGAGCGGACTGGAAACGATGCCGATCGAATCGTATCGTTCCGTGTCTACCACGTGACTCACATTCCTCCGGCCCCCGGCGAAGATGAGCCGCACGACGTGAAGGCAAGGTCCTTTCTGAAGAAGCAGCGATAATGGGATTCACGCTTGGGGTCGCCGCCGCGCTCTGTTGGGCCGCTCTCGACGTCGTTCGCAAGGCGCTTGCCGACAAGGCGTCGCCGACGGCGTTGGCGATCGTGCTGTTGATCGGACAGTTGCCGTTCCTCGGCATCTGGGCAGCTGTCGATGAGACGTGGATCGTGAGAGAGGTCTACTGGGTGCCCGCACTCGCATCAATGACGATGAACGCGCTGGCGAATGTGCTCTTCATGCGTTCGCTGCAGCTCTCCGCGATGAGCCGCACGGTGCCGTTCCTTTCATTGTCGCCGGTGTTCGGTGCGCTCGTCGCGATCCCCTTGCTTGGAGAGATTCCCGATTCGCTGCACATGACTGGCTTCGGGCTGGTGGTGCTCGGCGCGTTCGTCCTCAACAGCGATCTGTCGAAGTCGTGGTGGCGTTCCGTCTTCAAGGAGAAGGGTGCACCGCACATGATTGCAGTCGCGTTTCTGTGGTCTGGCTCCGTGGCGCTCGACAAGGTGGCGCTGCCGCACGCGTCTGCGGCCTCTCATGCGTTTTTGCTCACCACGGGTAGTTCGTTGATGCTTCTTTTGTGGGTGAGCTTCCGAGGCGAGCTCAGCGACCTTCGGGCTGTGTGGACTGCGCCCAAGCCGTTGCTCGTGGGGCTCATCGGCTTTGCCGTGGCGGCTGTGGCCCTCCAGATGCTGTCGCTCGAGTGGCTTTGGGTGGCGGTCGTGGAGACCCTGAAACGCGGTCTGGGGGTCTTGGGCAGTATCGTTTTCGGCCGGCTCTTCTTCGCGGAGCCAATTACCGAGCGGAAACTGCTGGCCGGAGGCCTGATGGTGGCTGGGACCGTGCTGCTAGCCCTGATCTAGGCGCTAGTGCGGGTGGGGTTGGGACCAATAGCCCGCCGAAGGCGGACCGGGATGGCCAAGGCCTTTTTTATAGGCTAATCCTGGGGAGTGCCCGAAAGTGACCAACTCCCCGACAAGCTCCAGGTTGCCCGGTATTTGCTGCGCCAGGGCAGTGTCTTCGTGCACCTCGATCCTCGCGATGTCGGGGTCGTCGTCCCGCAGTGGTACCGCACCGAGCCGCAGCTAGTCCTGCAAATCGGACTCGATATGCCGGTTCCGATTCCCGACCTTCGTGTCGACGAAGAGGGCGTCTACGGCACCTTGTCCTTTAATCGCTCTCCCTTCACATGTCGGGTTGATTGGGATGCGGTGTTCGCGCTTGCGGGTGATGACGGTCGAGGCATGGTCTGGCCGGACTCGATGCCCGAAGAGATTTCCCAGGAAATCGAGAGGGAAGCGGGTAGGGCATCCTCCCCAGATCCCACCAAGGATCTACCGGAGGAGCGCCCGTCGTTGCGGGTCTTGCCAAAGCTGGATGACTCGGAGCGCGAAGACATCACGCCGCGGGAAGTCACCACCAAACCCGGCGAGCTCCCCCCCTACCTCAAAGTGATCAAGTAAACCTTCGTCGACGCTGGCCCCCGCCGCTGCCGCGGGCAGCGATAGGCGTAGTTGTAGCCGCTGAAACTACAGCCCATCAAAAAAAGTAACGGCCCGGAAGGGGGGCTTCCGAGCCGTTAGAGAGATGACGATTTGGATGAAGTGGGGGGAAAACAAGCCAAATCGCCTGGTCTAACAACGCCGCAGGGGACGTGGGGGTACGTCTTCGCCACGGCGCTTATGTCGAAGTTACTGCATGCGACTCTCGTGCCAAGAGGAAGAGAATGGGAATCACAAATGATCTCATATAGATTACTGATCGCTCCAGGGTGCGTTGAGTGCAGATCTGAAATTTTTTTGAAGTTCTGGGGACTTAACCCCTAAATCGCACCTGATCACCCGATGGGGGACCCCCGAATGCGGGGTGGATCACAAACGACACATGTATGATTTAACCCTTACAGATGTACAACAGGCGTATCGGAGCTGGACAGGCGTGAGGCAGGTTACTTTTCAGATCTGAAATCTTTTTTTCAGATCTGCATCACGGAACGCCATAGTCGAGGACCATAGGGTGTCTCTCCGAGATCAGGAGGTCGGTCGCGGACCCCGCGAGCGGTTCTACGAAGCGGAAATCCTTGGTAGAAGGGTTGGCGGAGGTCTGCACCAACTCCGCGATCTCTCGACCGCTGCCAAATACTGACATCACCCCACCTGCACCCTTGGCACGAGCAACTTTGATTGCAGAGTTGAAATCCAACCCTGCTGGATTTCCCGCCGGATTAGCCCCATCGGAGGAGATCAGCTTGAGGACCACTTGGTCCGATCGCGGCTGATAGGTCTTACGGTGGTGATCCGGGACATGGGAATCGTCGTTGTGGCCCACGAGCTCCACGCGGTCGCCGGTAAATCGGAGAGTGCTGCGACCGGTGTTCCGCATCCTCCCGAGCGGCCAGGGCCACCTGCCGCGCGCGCCGATAAGGCCCGCCAGAATTGCCGCGATGATCCCACCATGGGTGAACACAATGGCTCGTCCGCCCTCGGGCATGCGTTCGCGCAGGACGCGCAGGGCTCCGTCCGCTCGCGCGAATACCTCCGGCCAGCTCTCTCCGCCTCCCACAGCAAATGTCTGGCGTTCTTTGAGCGCTGCGATTTGCTCTGGGAACTGCTCGACGACCTGTTCCATCGTCATGCCCTCCCAATCGCCCACGTCGATCTCGCGCCACGTCTGATCGAGCTCCAAAGGCCCGTGGGTGGATCGCGCCGAGTCGGCCGCGCGGCTCAGGTCGGAGCTGATGACGACGTCGTATTTCTCATCGGCGAGCGCTCGTTTGAGCGCGTCGGCCTGGGTCTGTCCGCGGTCGCTCAGGGGCGAATCCCCGTGGCCTTGCCACACGCCTCCGGCGTTGGAAACCGACTCGGCGTGTCGGACGAGACAGACCTCGAGCGCGCTCATGCCGCGGGCGCGACCCCTTCCTTGCGGGGCATGATCACCTCGTCGATGATGCCGTACTCCTTGGCCTCGATCGCCGAGAGAAATTTGTCGCGTTCAGTATCGTGCCGAACTTTCTCGACGTCTTGTCCGGTGTGCTTGGCGAGGATCTCGTTTAGACGCTGCTTGGTGTGGAGGATCTCCCTGGCATGAATCTCGATGTCCGACGCCTGCCCCTGGTAACCGCCGAGCGGTTGGTGAATCATGACGCGGCTGTGCGGAAGCGCGCGACGTAGCCCCTTGGTGCCTGAAGCCAGCAGGAACGCTCCCATCGAGGCGGCCTGCCCGAGGCACACGGTCGACACCGGGCATCGCACGTACCGAATAGTGTCGTAGATCGCCAGCCCTGACGAAACCAAACCGCCCGGGGTGTTGATGTAGATGGTGATCTCTCTGTCGGCGTCCTCGCTCTCGAGGTAGAGCAGCTGGGCGATGATCGCGTTCGCCACGAAATCGTCGAGCGGTGTCCCGAGGAAGACGATTCGGTCATTCAAAAGGCGGCTGTAAATATCCCAGGCCCGCTCCCCCCGGTGGGTTTCTTCGATGATAGTGATGGCACGCGTTGCTATGTCGTCGCTCATGCGCTCAACGTAGTCCCTCAGGCCTCGCCCGCAATGAGGATTTTACGGACAAGGCTTCAGCGCTATGTTGCCTCAATGCTCCCACCGCAGTTCGAGATACTCCGCCGCCTGGTTGCCACACCGTCGGTGAGCTCAACCGACGCTCGCTTCGACCAATCGAACCGTGGTGTCGTCGATCTCGTCGCCGAGTGGGCCGCGGATCTCGGTTTTACGGTGCGGATCGAAGCTGTTCCCGGTGCAGATGGCAAGGTGAATCTGATCGCAACCCTCGGGGAGGGCGTCGACGGGTTCGTGCTGTCCGGGCACACCGACACGGTGCCGTACAACGCCGAGCGTTGGACCGACGACCCGTTCGAGCTGACGGAGCGGGATGGTAGGCTCTACGGTTTGGGCACCGCCGACATGAAGGGATTTTTTGCCGCGGCGCTTCATGCAGTCGCACGTTTCGAGCCCGGCCAGCTTCGTCGCCCGATCACGTTGCTAGGCACGGCAGATGAGGAGAGCACCATGGCCGGCGCCCGTGCACTCGCAGAAAAGGGCGAGAGCCTCGGTCGCTACGCCATTATCGGGGAACCCACGAGCCTGGCCCCGGTCCGAAAGCACAAGGGGGTGTTCTACGTCCGCGTCACAGTGGGTGGGAAGGCAGGCCATGCCAGCAACCCAGCGCTCGGCGTCAACGCCATTGAGGGGCTTCAACGGGTGCTGGTGGCGTTACAAGCCTGGCGCGACGGGCTCGAGGGTCGGCACCGTGACGACGACTTCGAAGTCGCGGCACCCACGCTCAATTTCGGTCGCGTTGCGGGAGGCGATAGTCCGAATCGAATTTGCGATGAGTGCACGCTCGACATCGACATACGCCTCTTGCCCGGCATGCTGGCGAACGAAGTCGTCATGGAGCTACGCGACCAAGTCGCGAATGCGCTCGATGGCGGTCCGTGGTCGTTCGACGTTCGACCTACTGGCGACTACCCCGCGTTTTCAGGCCCGGCCGATGCCGACTTCCGCAGCACCGTCGAGACCTTGTGCGGATGTTCAGCCAAGACCGCGCTTTTCGGTACCGAGGCGCCATACCTCGCCCAATTGGGCCTCGAGACACTCGTGCTTGGGGCGGGGGACATCGGCGTCGCGCATCAACCGGACGAATATGTCACCATTGCGGAAATCGAACGCGCGACGGATCTCTACGCAGGCCTGATCCGCCGCTACTGCACCGAGACCGCATGAGCCCCAAGATCGACCCATTCGTCCAACACTTTCGAGCGAGCGCGCCCTACATCCACACGCATCGCGGGCGCACGTTCGTGATCATGTTCGGCGGCGAAGCGCTCGCTTCGAAAGATCTGCGTACGCTGCTGTATGACGTCGCGTTGTTGCACTCGCTCGGGGTTCGTATCGTGCTGGTGGCCGGCGCGCGACCACAAATCGACGCCTCGCTTCATCGCCGCGGGCGTTCGCCAAAATACTCTCACGGCTTGCGCATCACCGACGACGTAGCGCTCGAGTGCGTGAAAGAGGCGGTCGGCGCGACGCGCGTCGAACTCGAGGCACTCCTCTCGATGAGCCTACCGAACTCTCCGATGGCTGGCGCCCGGCTCCGCGTGGCCACGGGCAACTTCGTGATGGCGCAGCCGATCGGCGTTCTCGATGGGGTCGACTACCAGCACACCGGCAAGCCGAGGCGAGTCGACGCCGAAGCTATTCGCCAGCGACTCGACGATGGCGCGATCGTCGTGTTGACGCCCATCGGATATTCCTCGACCGGCGAAGCGTTCAATATCAGCGGGCACGACGTTGCGGCGGCTACCGCGACAGCACTCGGCGCGGACAAGCTGATCGGTCTCTTGGAAGGAGATGGGATCCCCGACGAGAAAGGCCATCCTCACTCGCTGTTGACTCCCCAGGAAGCCGAGGAGATCCTTGGGTCGGGACGAGTGCTCGGTCACGATGTCGAGCGGCATTTGGCGGCGGCCATCACGGCTTGCCGGGGTGGGGTGCCGCGTGCCCACTTGGTTGCGCGCACGAACGATGGGGCCCTTCTGCGCGAGCTTTTCACGCGTGATGGCGTCGGCACGATGGTGACGTCCGAGGCGTTCGAAGGCGTCCGTCCTGCCGCGCGCAGCGATGTCGGCGGCATCCTTGCGTTGATCGAGCCCCTCGAGGAGCAGGGATTTCTGGTTCGGAGGTCTCGGGAGATGCTCGAGAACGACATCGAGCGGTTTACGGTGATCGAGCGTGACGGGATGGTGGTCGCCTGCAGTGCCCTCTACACTTACCCCGACGAGGCGATCGCCGAGCTTGCCTGCCTGGTCGTGCATCCGGACTACCGCACCACCGGTCGCGGTGACCAGCTTCTCCACTACATCGAGCGCCAGTGCGAGGCCCAGGAGCTCCGGAAGATCTTCGTGCTCACCACCCAGACTTCGCACTGGTTTCGCGAGCGCGGCTTCGAAAGCGGCAGCGTCGACGATGTCCCCGACGCTCGACGGTCGGCATACGATCTCGGACGGCGTTCCAAGATCATGCTCAAGACGCTCGACTGACGCATCTGCCCTAAACGACACGACTTTCGGATGAGGCTTGGATGCCCGTTCGAATCGTGCTACTCGTCCCCGAATTGGCCAATTTGGACGCTGCTGCGTTCTTGATACACCGGAAATGAAGCAGGTCGAGCTCAATCGGCGCCTTGAAGCGGAAGCGCCGCCCACGGATGCGGAGATGGACGAAATTGTGGCTCAGGAGGAGAAAGTCCTGGCCCGCGTCCACCGAACCGTCCAGACACGTCGCCCGTCGAACCGCGGGCGGCTCATTGACTACGACACCGAACTGATCGCCCTGCGAGACCAGATCCGAGAGGCGCGGCTCGAAGACATCCCGCCGCTGGTCGAAGAAATGGAGCGCCTCCAACAGGTCGCGCACCGTAGGGCTAAGGTCGTCGAGGGATCGGTCGACCGACAGTCTCCGTACTTTGGCCGGATGGTGCTCGAGGAAGAGGACCGCAAGCGCGAAATCCTGATCGGCCGAAGCACCTTCTTGGACGCCAAGACCGGCGTTCGCATCGTCGATTGGCGCGACGCACCTGTGAGTCGCGTCTACTACCGGTACGAAGAGGGCGACGACTACGACGAGATCTTCGGGGATCGCGAAGTCGAGGGGGACGTGATCTTGCGCCGAAACCTCTCGATCACCTCGGGCAAGCTTCGCCGCATCGGTTCGCCACAAGGGACGTTTCGGTGTTCGCGCGAGGGCATGTGGCACCGCGTGGCGGATCAGGCGACACGTCTATCGGGAGGGCAGGGCGCTGCGATGCGTCCCGAATCGTATCACCGTCCAGCGCATCGACCTGGGGAGCTTGGTATCGGTGACGATGACCTTCGTGAAGACAAGCATCTTTCCGAGATCACCGCGCTGATCGACCCGAGGCAGTTCGATCTGATCAGTCAGCCTACTTCCGGGTTGGTGGTCATCCAGGGAGGTGCAGGCAGCGGCAAGACCACCATCGGTTTGCACCGGCTGGCGTATCTCGCCTTCCAGGACGCCACTCGTTTTCGATCCGATCAGATGCTCGTCATTGTCTTCAACGACGCGCTCGTTCGGTACATCTCGAGGGTGTTGCCGGCGCTCGGAGTCGAAGACGTGCCCGTCGAGACCTTCGCGCGATGGGCCGAGCAGCAACGTCGTCGTCATTTTCCGAAGCTGACCACTCGGTATGTCGAAGACACCCCAACCCATGTCATGCGGCTCAAGAAGCATCCTGCGATGCTGCGCGCGATCGACCAGTATGTCGCCGAACTCACCGCCCGCGTCGAAACCGAGATCCTCGACGAGGCCAAGCAGGATGGGGGCGGTGCGCGTGTGGCACGGGTGTGGCGCGGGACGGCACAGGAGCCACTAGGTGTGCGCCTCGACCTTCTGACGCGGTGGCTTCAAAGCCACCAGGAGGGCTCGGATGAGGTTCCGCTCGGCATGCGGCACGCGATCGGACGTATCTGCCAACGCTGGTCCTCGCGCACTCGGGACGTCGTGACGGCGTGGGCGGACCTCCTAACCGATCGCCAGCGGCTCGTGGACACCTTCTCGAAGTGGGCCCCGGATGCGCTGACCGATCGCGAGATCGAGTGGGTGCATTCTTGGTGCAGCCGCAACTCCACGCGCGCACTGTTAGCGTACGAAGAAGCGCTCGAGGCAGACGACGACGACCGCGTCGAACGTAGCGTCGGTGTCGACGGTGAGCAAGAAGACGAGCCACCTGCCCTCGATCGCGAAGACGACGCGCTTCTTCTTCGCCTCTACCAGACCTTGCGAGGGCCTCTCTTTGGTCGGCGTGCACCGCTGACCTACGAGCACATCTTCATCGATGAGGCCCAGGACATGAGCCCCGTGGAGCTCGCGGTCGTGCTCGACACCTCGACCGAGCAGCAAAGCATCACGCTCGCTGGCGACATCGCGCAGAAGCTCCACCTCGACAACGGGTTTTCCGATTGGCGTCACGTTCTCGAGCAGCTCAAGCTCGACCACATCGAGATCGAGCCCCTCAAGCTGAGCTATCGTTCCACGTACGAGATTCTAGAGTTCGCCACCGACGTGCTCGGCCCGCTCCGAAACGAGGTATCGGGCGAAGCGACGAGATATGGGGCGCCAGTCGAGCTCTTTCTCCTCGGGGGGAGCGGCGAGGCGGTGGGTTTCTTGTCCGAGGCGCTTCGGAACCTCGTGAGCTCGGAGCCGCTGTCGTCCGTAGCAGTCATTGCCCGATACCCGGAGCAGGCTGACCTCTATTACAAGGGCCTGCGCCATGGGGAGGTCCCGAACCTCCGCAGGGTCGCCGAGCAGGATTTCCCGTTCCGCCCTGGCGTCGACGTGACGGATGTCCGTCAGGTCAAAGGCTTGGAGTTTGACTACGTGGTCATCGCCGAGTGCAACCGCTCGACTTTCCCCGTCGACAACGAAAGCCGGCATTTGCTGCACATCGCGGCAACTCGTGCAGCCCATCAGCTCTGGGTGTTCTCGACCCAGGCTCCCTCCCTGTTGCTTCCAGAATCCCTCATAAAGGCTTCGGCCTAGGGTCCCTATTTTCGACCCTTATCTGGAGAGTTGCAGTCTCGGGCGGGGTGTGTAAGATCTATAACGTAGCGGCGGTTGCGGCCTACACCCGGGGTTCCACGGTGGAATGAGCAACGGCGCCGCTGACGGCGAAAGACTCGACGCGCGAGTCCCGTATAGGCCCCACGAACCGCCACCCACCACCATTTCAGGTCAACCAAAGCCTCATCGATGGCCGAATCTGCACTCCAAGAACAGGGAGCTGAAGTCCCGAAACCCGAACCGGCGGAGGAACAAGCGCCCACGTGGCGCGAGCCGACGACTGTCGTTGCCAAGAAGCTCGCATCGATGAGTGATCGGGCGATCCAACGTGTCACCGGGGGCAACGCGTTTCTGCGTGGACGGCTCTACGCGCGACGCAAGGCAGTCGACAATCTCGCTGAAGAAGAGACCTCGGCGAGTGGAGAGATTTCGGTTCGTACGGCTGATGAGCCTTACCACACCACGGTGGCCTACGACGAAGAAGGCGATACGTGGCGGTCGAGCTGCACCTGTCCCGGTTGGCGCGGCCCGACCGGTCACTGCAAGCACGTTGCTGCGGTAATGGTTGCTTTGCGTGACGAGGTCCGGCCACCGCGTGCGAAGCAGCCGCAGCCGCAACCCAAGAAGAAAAAGAAAAAGAGCGAACCGATCCATATTCCCGGCACGGTCTCGGCGGGCGGCAAACGTCGTCGCTCGCGTCGTCGACGGCGTCCAAGCGGGGGCGACTCCGGCGGGCTCGAAGTGCTGTCGCCTCGCGAGCTTCAGGCCGGACGAGGTGAGTCGCGCGGACCCATGGATGCGTGGCTTCCGCCCGACGCCATGGCGCGGCCGTTCGACTTCGAATACCGAATGACAGTCCGGCCTGCTTCGATCACGGTGACTCCGGTGTTGTCCGGCTCGCGAAGCGCCGTGCCGATCGGCGAGGCGCTCAGTGCTTTCAATATGGTGTCGATCGACGAGCGACCGCTGTTTCGAGCGTTGGCGCGCAATGCCAATCGGGGCCAAACCACCACAGCCGAGCTTCGCGGCGAGGACGCAGCCGAGGTGTTGGAGATGCTCAGCGATCGTCGCGTGCTGCTCGAGCCCGCGTCGATGGAGCTCCGATTCGCGAACGAGGCGTTGAAGCCTAAGATCGAGCTCGACCCCGCCAACGGCAACAGCGTTCGGGTGCGGGTGGTGTTCGGGCTCGAGAGCAATGGGCGCCGTTTCGTGCTGTCGAGCGGGGCCTGGTTCGAAGGGACACCAGGCTGGCAGATCGACACGACCGAAGGAGTTGCGCGCCCGGTGAGCGAGCTCGTCACCCCGGCATGGCTTCAGCGACTCTACAGATCGCCCGCCATGGTCGAGTCCCTCGAACAGCTACCGGTGCTCTTGAGCGAGTACATTCCCCGAATCGCTGCGTCTCTGGGTGCCGAGCTGCCGGATCTCAGCTCCGTCGCGGACCTGGTGGATGCCAAGCCGCACTTCGAGCTGAAGGCCAACGGCGACATCATCGATGCACAGGTCCGGCTCTTGGTTCGCTACGAAGACCAAGAGTTCGAAGTGCCGCCAGACGATTTTCCGTCCCCGCTGGCTTTCCTGCCATCAAAGAGCGACGACGCGCGGCCGCGTGTGGTCCGACGTGATGTGGGCGCCGAGATGGCTGGCGTTCAAGCGTTGATGAGCCTGGGCTTCGAGGTTTCCGAGTCCGGTGATGAACTGGTGGCCTACGGTGACGCCGCGATTAACTTCTGGACGGTCGGGATCGGTGAGCTTCCCGAGGAGTGGGATCGTTTCATCCCAGACGATTTGGTCGACGTGACTATTCGCGACAAATCGGTGACCCCGCAAGTGAGAGTATCGAGCGGCGTCGATTGGCTGAACCTCGACACAACCTTCGAATCGGGCGGGGCTGTCGTGCGGGAAGAAGAGCTTCGTGCGTGCCTCGAGCATGGCCGTCGGTTGGTGCGTCTCGAAGATGGAACGTTTGCCCCCGTCGATCCCAACGAGGTGGGGGATGTGCTCACGCGGATGGCGGAGATCTACGCGACGGCCGGTGGTCGCGGCAAGCTCCCGCTATCTCAGGCGGGGCGCGTTCAAGACCTGCTCAAGCTGGTCAGCAACGCCAAGGTGTCGTCTTCCGCGAAGACCCTGTTTTCGAAGATCGGAAACATCGACGAGATTCCGAACGTCCCAAAGCCGCGAAGCCTCAGGGCAACCCTTCGCCCCTACCAGAAAGAGGGGTTCAACTGGCTCGTCTTCCTGCACGAGATCAACAGCGGCGGGATCCTCGCCGATGACATGGGTCTCGGTAAGACAGTTCAGGCGATCGCGCTGCTGGCCTGGGCAAAGGGCAAATACAAGCGCAAGCTCAACTTGGTGGTGGCGCCGACCTCGGTCGTTCCGAATTGGGAGCGGGAGATCAACAAGTTTGCACCGGGTCTGGCGACCGTGGTGTGGCAGGGGCCAAACCGCCAGCAGCGAAGGGCCGATCTCGAAAAGGCCGATGTGATGATCACGAGCTACGCGCTTCTTCGGCGCGATGAAGAGCTGCTTCATGAGCTCGACCTTCGCTATGTGATCCTGGACGAGGCACAGCACATCAAGAACCCAATGAGCCACACGGCGCGGGCCGCGAAGAAGCTCAGGAGCGAACGGCGATTGGCGCTGACCGGTACACCGATCGAAAACCGGTTGAGTGAGCTTTGGAGCATCTTCGACTTCGTGTCCCCTGGGCTTCTCGGCCAGCTAAGGACCTTCGAGGATAGGATCGCGCGACCGATCGATCGGGGAGACATGGACACCGCCCAGCGGCTCCGCGCTACGATCAAGCCGTTCGTGATGCGTCGCGTGAAGCGAGACGTTGCCCAGGATCTTCCCGAGAAGATCGAGCAGGAGATGATCGTGCCGCTCGCCGAGGAGCAAGCGAAGCTCTACAAGCAGGTCCTTCGTCAGATTCGCAAGAGCGTCCTGAGCGAGGTCGAGAAGCAGGGCGTTAGCCGGGCACAGATTCAGATTCTTGTGGCGCTGACCAGGCTTCGTCAGATCGCGTGCGATCCGCGGCTGATGAAGCTTCCGGACACCGACTTCACCGCTGCCGAGAGCGGCAAGCTCGCTGCGCTTCGAGAGATCATCAGTGAGGCGGTCGACGGCGGGCACCGCGTGTTGGTCTTTAGCCAGTTCGTCGAGATGCTCAATCACATCCGAGCGGCCCTCGACGAAGACGACGTCGAATACGAGTATCTAGATGGCTCGACGAAGAACCGCATCGAGCGCGTTGACCGGTTCAACCAGGACGAAACCGTTCCGGTATTCCTGATTTCGCTCAAGGCGGGCGGTACAGGCCTGAACCTCACCGGTGCGGATACCGTGGTGCACTTCGACCCTTGGTGGAATCCAGCGGTCGAAGACCAGGCCACCGACCGCGCCCACCGCATCGGGCAGACCAAGAACGTCAACGTTTACAAGCTGATCGCGGAGGGCACGGTCGAGGAGAAGATCCTCCAGCTGTCCGCCAAGAAGCGAGAGCTAGTCTCGAACGTCCTATCAACCGAAGGAAGCCCATTGAAGGGGCTCACCAAGGCTGACGTCGAGAATCTGTTCAGCGAATAGGGGACACGCTGCACCCTCATAACCGCCCTAATTTCAGGTGGTTGTGACCCACACCGCGCAAACCCCCGGTGCTACGTTTTCGCCGAGGCACAGAATCCTGCATCCCTTCGGAACTCGAGGCACTGCGGGCTGCCTTTTTCGAAGTCTCGGCACATCGTACCTCGAATCTCGTAGATCTTGCACGCGTTAGAGTTCTCGTCGGCGCCGAGATGCACGCATGCTCCGTTCTCGCGCGTGGCGAACGCGTCCATGCCAAAGTGGCCGGGTTGGACGGCCTCGGCGATGTCGTCCCTGCCCATCTCGCGCCATCGAACCAGGTCTTCGGCCGGGACCAGGATCCTGCCGTCGGTCCCAGTTCGGCAGCACGCGCCGCACGTCAGGCAATCGAGCTCCTCCGTCATCCAAACGAGTATGGCCCCGGCGAAGCCATGTGCACGCGGTGGACTTTGCCCTGCAACCGTGATCTAATTTCGTCCATGTGGAGATGTTGGTTCTGTGCAGCGATCCTCATTGCCGGATGCGACGGCCGCAAAGAACAGCGAGTCGCGCTTCCGGAGGTCGCACCGACCGAGGTGGTGGTTTCCTGGGCGATGATCAGCCGCGAAGCGTCGAGCAGCACCATGTACATGGCGCTCCGTGGCAATCGTCAACTCGAGATCGTGACCAAACAGCCAAGTGGCACCATGATGCAAGTCCAGCGCGAGCTCGGCAAAGATCAATACGCGGAGCTCATCGACAAACTTCGCAAGCTCGACTGCTGCTCGCTCGAATCTCGATCGAAAACCGCCCCGACTCCGCTCGAGTCTCAACCCGAGCTCGGGATCAACTTCGGGGACATCGAGTGCCAGGTTGCGCTCTGGGACAGCGAGTGGCGTGTCGGGCGTGCGCGAGAGTGTGGATTCGCGGTGGCGCAGGTTCACGGTCACGGCTTCGTGCCCGACCCACCCGCAGTTGACCCTGCGCAGTAGCCGCCTAGCGCCGATCGCGCATTTGGGTATGCTCGCGCGCCATGCCAGAAAAACACTTCTGCGCGCATTGCGATCAAGAGTTCGTTCTCGAAACCGCCGAGGATAAACCCCGCTGCCCGACCTGCATGCGGCGCGGTGGCGTCCAGTTGGTGCGGGCGCCCACTGAGAAATCGGGTGCTGGGCGAAAGTGGTTCCTCGTCTTGGTGCTGACTTTCATCGTTGCTGGCATCGGCTATGGCGCGTACCGCTCGACGGCGATCACGCTAGAAGAAGTCCCGCCAGTGCGGCCTTTAGAGCCGCGAGAGCTCTCTGCGTATCTCGAACGTGATCAGCTCGTCGTCGGGAAGCTCGAAGGGATGCTCGTGCTCCCGACTTCTGACGATTGGCCTTTTGAGGGCGAGGCGATTGCATCGTCGATCCGTACCAAGTCGGCATCTTGGGTCCTCGATCACCCGTTGCCCCGAGAGGTCTTTACCGCTGACGAGACGCTGGCCGCATTGAATGCAGGCGAGGGGCGGCTGCGCCTCTATCCGCTCGAGGCTGCAGTGGCGATGACAGCGCTGTTGCGGGCGCAAGGCGTGCGAGCGATGGTCGCTGAGGCGTGGGAACTTGGCGAACGGACCCCTCCCGATCCATCGGGCCTGTTCGGCTATTTTCTCGTGGCCGTGTATGACGGGAATGCGCAGGAGCCCTCTGCTTTCTTTGATCCCTGGGGCGGGCGACGCGACGTGACGGCGTCTTCTGTCCGCGTGCTCCGCGACACCGAAGCGATCGCCGCAGGGCTCGGGACCGATGCGATGCGCATTTTCGCGACGTCCGGGGACAGTGGCAAGGCACTTCCCCTCGTGGAAACGGCACTGTTGCTCGATCCGGTGTCGCCCTCGCTGCGCGGTGTGCAGGGGACGGTCCTACTGGAGACTGGCGGGGTCGCGATAGGCGCCAAGGAGCTCGAAGCCGCCCTCCAGCTTCGACCCGATGGGCCCCGGCAACTCAATGTCGTGCAGCTCTTGCTTGCGAAGGCCGCCATGTTGCAGATGGCGGGGGAAACCGCTGCGGCGGAGGCGGAGCTCAACGCAGCCAGTCGATCGATCAGTGCTGTGGTCACCGCGTGGCCGAGATACTCGCGCGCTCATCTGGTGCTTGCCATGCTTCATTTCGGGATCGACGAGCCGGAGCGTGCGCGGGCGGAGCTCGAAATCGCGGAGGAGCTGGACCCTACCAGCGCGTCTCTGTGGGCCCTTTGGGGCCAGTATTACTTGTCGCAAGAGGACTACGTGTCTGCTGCGGCGCGGGTGAAGCGCGCGGTCGAGATCGACCCCGACAATTGGCAGCTGCGTCTGCAGGTCGCAAGCGTGTTGCTCGAAGCAGGCGACGAGGAAGGTGCGCGGGTGAACGCGAAGGCGGCGCTCGATTTGGTTCCGGCCGTAAAGCGAGACGAGCTCAAGCAGTATCTCGCACGTGCTTTGGGTGCGGGGGTGCTCGGCGACGAGGCGCCTTCCGTCTTGCCTTCGGCTGCAACGTCCGGCGGACTCGTGCTGCCGGAGCCGAGTTTAGGGGGGTCGAAGCTACGTTTGCGGGACCCCGACCAGGATCTCCAGCTCAACCTCGACGACTGAGGGATCAGGCCTTTGCGGCCGCCTCTTCGATGTTACTCGCGTGAAGTAGTCGCTTCCAGAGCAAGTCGCGCCCCTCTCCCGTCACGGAGCTGTACGGTCCGACCGGGTGATTCAACTGGCGCCGGAGTGCGGTCAAAGCCGGCTTTCGTTTGCTCGCGGGGAGCTTGTCGATCTTGGTCGCCACGAGAATTGGCGCGACGTCGATGCTTTCGAGGAACTCGACGAGTTGCGCATCGTCGGGCTGGACACCGCGCCGAATGTCGATGATGACCACGGCCCCACGGAGCCCCACTCGCTGTTCGAGGAAGCCTTCGATCAGCGGGCCCCACGATTTGCGCTCCGCCTTACTGCGTTGCGCGTAGCCGTAGCCGGGAAGGTCGACGAGATCCACGTGCGCCTCGGTTTCGTCCGTCCGGAGTCGGACCCGAAAGATGTTGATCGCACGCGTACACCCGGGCGCCCCGCTGGTTCGGACGAGCTTCTTGCGCCGCACCAAGCTGTTGATCAGGCTCGACTTCCCGACGTTGGAACGGCCGGCGAACGCGATCTCTGCGAAGGTCGGCGGTGGCAACTGTTCGAGGGCAGTGGCACCTGCGATGAACTCGGCGTCGAGCACGTCCATGCGGCCTCTTTAGCGCCCTTGGCGGATCACGCACGCACACGTCGACGGATGGCGGCCCGCAGATCGCCCAGTTCGGGGGCCCGTAGAGCCGCTGTCACGGCAAGGTAGGTGAGGGCGCCGACTGTCACGGTAGCGGCGAACACCCCGAGATTGCGTGGGTCATTGCCGCCGAGGTTCCACTCTCCAAGACGTGCCATCGACCCAACGACCACCGCCATCACGATGCTGGCAGTCACCACCCTGACGAGGCTCATACCGACCTCTCGCAAGCCGAGCCCCCCTGATCGACGCCGAAGGAGCCACAGGAGTGCTGCGAGCTGGACTACCGCGGCTGCGGTCGTGGCGGCGGCCAGACCTGCGTGCTGCATCGGCCCCATGAGTGCGAAACTAAGCGCGATGAACGTCACCAAGTTTAGCCCGCTCGCGATCACCGGGGTGCGGGTGTCATTGTGCGCATGGAACATCGGAATGATGGTGCGGACGGACGCGACAGCCCAGATTCCGCCTGCTTGCCAAACGAAGGAGCGGACTGTCTCGTGGATCGCCGTTGCGTCGTAGCGACCCCGACCAAAGAACACCGTGATGGTTGGTTCCGCCAGTACAGTGAGAGCCACGCATGCCGGCACCGCGACGAACAGAGACAAGCGTAGCGCGTAGCGGAAGAGGCGCTTGGCTTCTTCTTCATCGCCGTGAGCCACTGCATCACTCAAGGATGGAAGAGCCGCCGAGGCGATCGCCAGCGCGAACATCCCCTGGGGGATCTCGGCTATGCGTGCGCCATAGTAGAGATAGCTCACGCTGCCGGTCGGTAGGAACGACGCGAACAGCCGAGACAGAAGAAGATTGAGCTGATAGACGCCGAGTCCTGCCAGGAGTGGCACCATCAGGCGAGCGCACTTGCGAACGTACGGGTCGTTGAAGTCGACTCGCGGCATCACCACAAGGTCTTCCTTTGCAAGTGCCGGGAGCTGGAAGAGCACTTGAAGGCCGCCGCCGACGAGCGCGCCGAGGGCCAACGCAAAGATCCCAGGCCAACCCAGTCGTTCCAGCGTGGGCGCCAGGAGGAACGCGGCCGCGATCAACGCTACGTTGAGAAGCGCCGGAGCGAATGCGGGCGCTGCGAAGCGTTTGCTCGCGTAGAGCGCTGCCATCAGGAGGGCAGAGACACCCATCAGAAAGATGTACGGGAACAGCAGGCGCGTGAGGGCCACGGTCGTGTCGAAGAGCGCGGGGTCTCGCTGAAAGCCCCAGGCGTAGAGCTTGACGATCCAAGGTGCGAGAACGACGCCCAACGTGGCCACGACGAGGAGGACGATCGACATGGCGCCGACCAAGTGTCGATAGAAATTCTTCGCGCGCTCCTTGCCATCGCGTTCACGGACTTCGGTGAACACAGGGATGAAGGCCGCCGACACCGCGCCTTCGCCAAGGAGCGAGCGCAGCGCGTTCGGAATGGTGAAGGCCAGCCAGAAAGCATCGGTCGCGCCAATGGCGAAGACGGCGGCGACCACTGCGTCGCGTACGGCCCCCAAGATCCGCGAGGTCAAGGTGCCCGTAGCGACCAGACCCGCGCGGCGCACGATCTCCCCGCTCGACGTTCTAGGCGGCTTTTCGGCCATCGGCGGAAGGATGCGCACGGGGGGACACTCCCGGCAAGAAAGCCGAACGCATCAACTCGTGCTCAAGAGGCCATGCAGTTGCGCGATTTCTACGATGTATGTCGCCCCGCAATAGTCGCAGCTCATGCTCAAGGGATCGCCTTCCTCGACGAGCTCTTGAACGTCGCTTCGGTCGAGGACGCTGAGTGTCGTCATCACGCGAAGCTGGCTGCATTGACAACCGAATCGAATGTCGCTGTTCTGCAGCCAGGTGAACGGCATACCCTCGAAGATCTGCTCGATCAAAATCGATGGCGAAGCGTCCGCGTCTTGAAGGCGCTCTTCGATTTCCACGAAACCCTCGATGCGCTTCGCCATCGTCTCCATCGCGGCCTCGGCCTTGCTCGCCTCGGGAAGCAGCTGAACGACGAAGCCGCCGGAGGCGGGTCGATCCCCTTCCAGCGTTGAGCCGAGCGATATCATCGAGACGATTTGCTCTGATAGTTGCATGTAACGCATGAAGGCTTCGGAAAGATTCCCGCTTTCAGGAACTTCGACCACGCCCCGATGCAGCTCGGCGTTTGGAAGCGTTCGCATCATTTCTAGGGTCGCCTTAGTCTTTCGAATGTCGGGCGGCGCGTTCCCCGAGCCCGACTGCAACAACCCTCGGGTCCATCCGTCGGGGTGCGAATCCGCGATGAGCTGCCCGGCGTCCTCTTCGAAGCGAACGATGCATTGAACCCTCAGCGAAGGGGCCATCGTTTCTCGGTATAGAACGGCGCTCGCCACGAGGTCGGCCATGTCGTGAGCCATGTTTCCCGAGAGCTTTTGTGCGGCGACGATCTCGCGGGCGGTATCGGTGGTTCGAGCGGCGACGACCCGAAACGCTCCATCGTTGGTCATCGCTCGGAGGACGGCGTCGGTTTCTGGCATGTTTCTCCTGAAGCGCATTGGCGATGCGTTGGTAAGCGCTACCATTGGGCCAGGAGCCACGAATGACAATCCATCGAATCGTTCTCATTCCCGGTGATGGGATTGGCCCGGAGGTAGCCGCCGCAGTGACGCGGGTGCTGCGTTCTGTTGAGGCGCCCATCGAGTGGGAGGAACAACACGCGGGCATCGCCGCCCTAGATGCGCTCGGGGAAGTGTTGCCGGATCGAACGCTCGACGCCGTCAGGGGGTATGGAATTGCGCTCAAAGGCCCTTGTACGACCCCCGTGGGGGAGGGGTTCACGTCGGTCAACGTTCAGCTTCGAAAGCGACTCGAGCTCTACGTCGCCGTTCGACCGATTCGGAACCTACCCAGCGTTTCCACCCGGTACGAAGGCGTCGATCTGGTGGTTCTCCGTGAAAATACAGAGGGCCTCTACAGCGGTATCGAGAACGAAGTGACCGCTGGGGTGGTGACGAGCCTCAAGGTCGCGACGGAGCACGCTTCGAGGCGGATCGCACAATTCGGCTTCCAGTACGCGCGGGACCGAGGTCGGAAGAAGATCACGGTCATGCACAAAGCCAACATCATGAAATTGAGCGACGGCATGTTCTTACGATGCGCGCGGGCGATTCGTGATGAAGGCGGCTACGACGACATCGAATACCAGGAGATGATCATCGATGCCGGCTGCATGAAACTGGTCCAGGATCCCACACAGTTCGACATCTTGCTTCTCGAGAACCTCTACGGAGACGTTCTCAGCGACTTGTGCGCCGGTTTCGTCGGAGGGCTTGGAGTCGTTCCGGGCGCCAACATCGGCAACGATTGTGCGGTTTTTGAGGCGGTCCACGGTTCGGCGCCGGACATCGCAGGAAAAGGGGTCGCCAATCCGCTCGCGCTTCTGATGTCGGCGGTCATGATGCTCAACCATCTCGCCGACACTCGTGGTGACGCCCGCTGCCGAGAACTCGGGGAGCGCATCAAGAGCGCCTACAACCGAGCGCTAGCCGATGGGCAGAAAACCCGCGACCTGGGCGGCGAGCTCGGCACCGAGGACTTCGCTACCGCCGTGATCGACCGCTTTACGGATACCGGTTTGCGCGGTGTGGGTCATAACCAACTGAAATCACGCTAGTTTTGGGGGCGGAGCGTGTCCCCTTTTCCGCCGGCTACGCGGAGGAGGGGGGGGAGGACTAGGAGGGTGGCTACTAGGCATCCGCCGATGGTGACCGCGATCAGCTCGCCGAAGTTTCTCACGGGGACGAACGAGCTCAAAAGGAGCACCGAAAAGCCTGCCATCAGCGTTACACACGAGATGACGATTGCGCGTCCGGTGCCGCGCGCTGCACGAATCAGTGCTGCCTCGCGCCCGAGTCCCGATTGCATCTCTTCGCGGAACCGGGCGAGGACGTGAATCGTGCCGTTGACCGCCAGCCCGAGGCTGATCGAAAAGATGATCACCGTCGAGACGTTGAGCGGGATCTCGCGCCACACCATGTAGGCCATCGTTACGACGAGCGGGATCAGGTTTGGCGGGATGCTCAAGAGACCGAGTCGAATGCTCCGGAAGAAGAACGCGAGCAGCAGGAAGATGACGACCACCGCCACGAGCAGGCTGCCCAGCAAGTCCCTGACCACCGCTGCCTGACCTCGCGAGCCAGTGTACGCCTCGCCCGTGAACGAATATGAGACGGCTTCGTCGCCACCGAGCTGAGCATCGACGACCCTTTCGAGGTCATCGAGAAACGTCATCGTGGCTTGGGCTCCGACGTCTCGAAGCTTGAATTGGACCCGTGCCTTCTTTCCGTCCTCGGTTAGCCAGGCGGCGAGTGGGGTGGGCTTGCGTTGGCTCATCATCGTGACGAGACCCTTGATCTGTTTCCCGCTCTTGAACTCCTCGGAGCGAACGCTCGGGTCGTCGGCGAGGAGCGCGTAGGACTCGCGAAGCATGTCCCCGTAGCTCAGTGTACGAATGATTTCCGGGCGAAGGGCTGCCCAGTTTCGAATCTGCTGGATGGTCTTCACCATCTTCGGATCCGTGAAGTGGTCGTCTTCGGTGCTGACGAGCACGAGCTCGAGCGGCCGAACCCCATCGAGCTTCTCCTCGATCAACAGTGTCGTCGTGTAGACCGGATCGGTTTCGTCGAACTGGTCGAGCAAGGCATGGTCGACCGTGATCTGGCTCGCCACGTAGCCTGCGCCTAGGGTGAACACGGCAGTGATGGCGAGCACGAGCCAGCGCCAACGGAGCAGCTTGGCGACCATGTTCATGGTCACGTTGGTGTAGATGCTATTGCGATCACGGGGGGGCGGACGCTTTGGGGGCTTTGCCCATGTGAGCACGGAGGGCACGAAGGTAATGATGATCAAGTACGAAACCATGACGCCGAGACCGGCCGTCACGCCGAAGTGACGGAGCATCACCGTTTTGGAAACGACGAGCGAGGCCAAGCCGACCGCCGTCGTGGCAGATGTCAGCATGACGGCGATCGCCATCGCGCGCACCGTGCGCTGGCCAGCTTCTCGAGCGTCCTGTTCTTCCTTCACCTCGTCGCGATAGCGCTGCACGAGATGCGTCGCATCGCTGATCCCTATGATGATCAAGAGCGGAACGATGATGTTGTTGAGGATGTTCATGGACTCACCGAACAGACCCATGGCGCCCACGACGATCAGCGCGGTGACAGCCACGGCGGCAAGCGGCATCAATACGCCGGGGATCCAGCGGAACGACACCAGCAACAGCAGCATGCACACGAGGACCGTGACGGGGATCAAGCGCAGGTTGTCCGCCCGCATCTTGTCGACGATCACGCTGCGGAGGTATGGCAGGCCGCCCACGTGCACGGTGATGTCTTCGAACTCGGCGCGAGCGAGGCCGTCGCGAAGATCCTCCATCGCATCTCGCATTTCGGGCGGGCCAAGCTCCGGGAGCTGTAGGGCGATTCCAGAGACCGTGTGGTCCTCGTCGATCAATCGTCCGAGGAGCAACGGGTTGCCTTCGACGACGCGTGCGAGTTCAGCGGCTTCCTCCTCGGTGACTTCGGTGTCGACGACGAGGGGGTCGGTCTTGAGCTCTGCGGAAAGTGCCGGGCCGGCTTTAGCGATCCCGCCCGGGAATCGATCTGGATCGCTTTCGATGATGTCGAGCAGTGCGTTGAAGGCGTCGTCTTCGAGGTCCGCCTGACTGTTCTCGTCCTTTTGATCGAGCGCGTCGAGATCGTCTAGATCGTCGAGGTCATCGAGATCTCCCCCGTCTTCGTCGTCGATCGCCTCGAGGCCCAGGTCATCGAGATCGTCGCTTCCATCGTCATCCCCTGCGCCTTTGACGCGACGCGGAATGCTGAGGGTCGTGATGCTTGCGACTTTGTCGACCCAGGGCTTGTCGGCGAAATAGAGCGACAGATCGTGGATGTCCTGTAGAGAATCGCGAGACAGGACGTCGTCTGCCTCGACCAGCAGAAGGACGGCGGTCCGACGCTTGCCGAACCACTCCTCGAAGCGTTGCTGGATGACCGCGTATTCCTCGCCCTCGAAGGATGAAAGGAGGCTTTCGGGGGCAGGATCTGCCGTGAGCTTGGGGATCTGGGAGGCGAAGGCCAGCGTGACGAGGACGGTGACCCCAATGACCAGTTTTCGGCGGTCTGTGACGAGATTAGCTAGCCAATCCAGCGTTTGCTGCCGTCGGGACACGAGCGTGTATGCCTGCCTAGAGAGCGGGTTTCAAGTGTTTAATCACCGGCTTGACAGCCCTCTCCGGCAGGGCTACCACCCGCGTCCCCAAGGGGAGGACATCAGTAGTGGCCCAGCACGCCTCAGCGAAAAAGCGAGTCCGCCAGACGATCAAGCGAACCGCACGCAATCGCAACATCCGCACCAACGTACGGACCTGTGTGAAGCGTGTGCGTGTCGCCGTCGCATCGGGCGACGCCGGCGCGGCGAAAAAGGCCCTGATCGAGGCCGTAAGCAAGATCGACGCCGCGGTTTCCAAGGGCATCTATCATCGCAAGACTGGCTCGCGACACATCTCCAGGCTGGCCCACCAGGTCAACACGCTTAGCTAGGCGATAGTGTGCAGAGCTCCAGTACGGCGTCCTGCAGGACTGCGTCCGGTGGTCGTTTGCTGCTCTTGAGCGCCATGTCGGTTCGGGCGATGAGCGTGAATGCTTCGCCTAGGGTGTCCGCAGTGAACTGCCGCGCGGAGGCCGTGAGGTCGCTCGCCTTGAAGGGTGGGGCGCCAGCCCGTTTGGCCGCTTCTTGGGGACGTAGGCCTTCGGACAGCGCCTCCCGCATGCGCGCGACGATCCGAAGCTGCCGAGCGACCATCGCGAGAAGACGTAGCGGAGGTTCCCGATCTGCGAGTAACGACTGAGCTGCGGCAATGCCCTTGCGTCGATCCTTGAGCCCGATGGCGTCGACCAGGCTCCAGATCGATTCTACGCGAATCCGGGTCACGCACGTCATCACCGCGTCGGGATCGATGCGTTGTCCCGCGCCTACGAACAACGAAAGCCTTTCTACCGCATCGTCGATCGCAGCGAGATCGTCACCCACTGCGTCGAGAAGCGTTTCGATGGCTCGAGGCGCGATGTTGTGACCACGCGCGGTAGCCTCCGCACGAATGAAGGCGCGAAGTTCTCGACCCCGCATCGGCTTAGCGTCGGTGAGGTAACCTTGTTTCTTCGCGACTTTCGCGAGTTTTCCACGGCCGTCGAGCTTGTCCGCGGTCAACACGAGACTCGTCGACTCGTTGGGATCGGTCAGATATTCGGCGAGATTCGACTGCTCGGTGGGCGTCATCGCATCGACGCGACGTACGAGCACGAATCGTTTATCGGCCATCATCGGCAGGGTCCCCGCCGCCGAGATCACGCTTGAGGCCTCGAGACCTTTTCCATCGAACAGGTCCACGTTGAAGCCGGGAGTACCGCTTTGATCGATCGCCTTGCGAACGGCATCGACCGCGCGTTCGACGAGAAGACGCTCGGCCCCGACCAATAGATAGACCGGCTCGAGAGAGCCCTCGGCGGCTCTCGTGGTGACTTCATTGATGCTCAGCACGTACTAGCGAGCTTCGTCGTCCGAAAAGGTGACTTCGCCGCTGTGTTGTACCGCGTCCCCGAGAATTTGAAAGCGATAACGCCCCACCTCTTGCCGGCGGACCGTGACCACCATTTCCAGGCGCCGGTTGGGCTCGAACTGGGGTCGCTTGAGATACATCTTGTGAACGATCGTCTTCTGATTGCTGTCGCTGACGAAGACCGTCATCGCTGGGGCGATGAACTTCCGATCGGCAGTTTGGATGTCGTAGAACAGCACCTCGAATTCGGAGTCGCGGACCGGGGCGTTGAACGACGCCACCAGGTTGGCTCTCCACTGTCGATCTTCGACCGCCATTTCTGCGGTCTCACGAAGCCGCGTAGCCTTGTGTTGACGCGCGAACCGGAGGACCCCGGCTTCGGAAAGCGATCGCGGGATCCCCTTCTGCGTAAGGTAGATCGTCGCTCTCAGCCCCGTCGCCGCCTCGGCTCCGTCCCATGGGGTTAGCGCGCAGATGATGGCTGCCGTCGAGGCCGCGATGAAGGCGATTCGTAGATTCAAAGCTTGCTCCTGAATAAGTCCCAGAATCAGGCTAACAACTGGAATTATGCAGTGACAGGGTGACAGGGTGAGACAATGTAGGGCTGGCGCCGATCCGTCCTTCAAACCCCAGTCGAAAAGTTGTCCGGGAAGGCGCGGACCGCTAACTCCGAGCGAGTAACTAGGGGGAGCACGGCGTTCGATGACGACAGTCGGCGGGGGAGTCAGAGGCCTGGTCGCGCGGGCACAGCGGGAGGCGCAGAGGCGCGCCCACAGCCCGTCGACCGGATACCTCCTTTTGGTGATGCTTCGGTCGGGCGGGCCCACGGGGGGGCTCCTCTCGCGGCTTGGGGTTCGGGAGGGCGATCTCTTGAGCGCGATCCGGGTCGTCGATTCGGAGCCGGCCAGTGCGCTCGAGCGCGCGGTGGAGCGGGCGTACCGAATCGCCAAGGCCATGGGCGCCGATCAAGTCTTGCCCGCTCACCTTCTGTTCGCGATCGCCCGAGACACCCGTAGTACGGCGCATCGGAGTCTCGAACAGATCGGAGCTGGGCCGAAACGCGTCCAAGAAGCGGCGAGAAGCCTGCTCTCGCCCGATGACGCGCACGCCGAGCGAGCGTCGACCTACATTCGCCCCGCAGCCCCGGCCAAAGAAAGCCCGGGCCGACCCTCGCGACCTTCCGCGCGTCCAAACGTAGTAGCGGCGCCCCTGATCGAGCTTCGCGTCGAGAAGCCGGAGGCGTTGATCGAGTCTGAACCGACTGAAGAGGTCCCGGCCGAAGAAGAGCTCGTCGTTCCCTCTTCCTCTCCCTTTGCGCTCGACGCGGGTGCTTATCCGATGCTCTGCAAGCTCGGGCGGAACCTGACGGAGATGGCATCACTCGGGGAGATCGACGACGTGATCGGACGGGATGCCGAGATCGAACGATTGCTCGATGTCTTGGCTAGGCGTCGTTCGAACAACCCTCTTTTGGTGGGGCCGCCCGGCGTCGGGAAGACCGCCATCGTCGAAGGGCTCGCATGCAAGATCGCTCTAGGCGGAGAGGGCGTCCGAGGACTGGAAGGGACGATCCTGGTGGAGCTTTCTGCAGGTGGATTGGTCTCCGGGACCGGCGTGAGGGGCGCGCTTTCCGAACGGATGCGTCGTCTCCAGTTCGAAGTGAAGCGAGCCAATGGCCGCATCGTGTTGTTCATCGACGAAGTCCACGCGCTCTTCACGGGAGGGGACGCGCCGGACGACTTGGCGCACGAGCTCAAGGCGTCGCTTGCCCGCGGTGAGCTCCCTTGCATCGGCGCGACCACGGATGTCGACTACCGCAAATACGTCGAACGGGATGCCGCACTCGCTCGCCGATTCTCACCGATTCACATAGCCGAACCTTCGGCGGAGGACGCGATCGAGATCCTCCGCGGCATTACGCCGCGGTATGAGGTTCATCACGGCATCGCCTATGCACCGGAGGCTGTCGAATCCGCGGTCGAGCTGTCCGTGCGCTACATGGCGGAGCAGACGTTGCCAGACAAGGCGATCGGGCTGCTCGACCTAGCTGGAGCCCGGATCCGTCGGCGCGGCGGCGTGATCGTCGACCGTGAGGCCGTCGCCCAAGTCGTTGCGGAAAAGGTTCGTGTTCCAGTCGAGCGACTCCTCGTGACCGACGCGCAGAAGCTCCTCGATCTCGAGCGACATCTGGCCGACCACGTCGTGGGGCATGCAGGCGTCATGACTCGCGTCGCCGATGCTCTCCGCAAAGGCGCTGCGGGGTTTCACGGCGACCGTCCCCTCGCGACCTTTTTGTTCACTGGTCAGACGGGCGTCGGGAAGACCGAGACCGCCAGGGCCCTCAACGAGCTGTTTTTCACCGGATGTCCGATGACCCGAATCGACATGAGCGAGCTCAGCGAATCGCACGCGGTAGCCAAACTCGTGGGCGCTCCACCAGGGTACATCGGACACGACGCGGGCGGTCAACTGACCGAGGCCATTCGGCACCGACCGTACCAGCTCGTCTTGCTGGACGAGATCGAGAAGGCGCACGTCGACGTACTTCAGTCGCTATTGCCGCTGCTCGAGGATGGACGGTTGACCGACGGCAAGGGTCGTACCGTCGATTGCACGCACATCATCATCGTCATGACATCGAACCTCGGAGCGGAATGCGCCAGTGGCAGTCGGGGTTCGATCGGTTTCCGAAGCGCTTCGACACGAACGGACGATGGTGAGTCTACCGCTCTTTCGGCTGCGCGACGTGCGCTTCCGCTCGAGCTTTGGAACCGTATCGACGAACCGCTGTTCTTCGGTCCCCTCAGTCGAGACGAGGTCGCCGAGATCGCTCGGCGGCTCATCGCCGGTGTGATTCGGCAGCTCAGCGAACGTCAGGGAGTCGAGCTTCGGGTCGACCCGTCTGCGATCGACGCATTGCTTGCTCTGGGCGGCTACGAAGCCGACCTCGGGGCGCGACCGATGCGACGCGTGATCGGGCGCCTCGTCGAAGCTCCACTTGCTGCCGCGATCCTCGCAGGCGACTTCGAAAAAGGCGATCGGATCCTGGCGAGAGGCGATTCGAATGACATTCGCTTCGAGCGCGCCGAGGGCTCTGTCGAAGCCGCCGAGTAGCCTGCCTAGCGGTGCTTGACGACCTGTCGGATCTCGTCGGCTCGGCGGCGGGGCAGACCGGCTGCTTCGGCGCTTTGCAGAATGACCGGGAGCAAAGCGTCGTACGCGGACAGCGCGCGACGGCTGACGCGGCGGAGGGCCCGTCGATGGCGGTCCACGGTGGACAAATCGCCGCGGGCGACGGGACCGGTAAGGGCATCGGGGACACCCAAGCTCTGCACGTTTGCGCCGACACTCTCCAGCAAGCCGCCTATCGATCGTTCCGCGTCGGTTCTTGCCACCCCCAACCGTTCGAGCAGGCCTACCGCGACGAAAGCCAAGGCGGCGGCCCCGTTTGCGACGAGGGCGGCCGCAGCGTGATAGATCGGGTCGGCGGTTTCGGACACGATGACCCGAGCCCCGCACGCTTTGCCGATGCGACGGCTCATCGCGATGGCACGCGGGGAGCCGTTCACGACGAAGGTTTTCCCTTCGAGATTTGGGTGACGTCGTCTGCTCGGGAACGACACAAGCGGATGCATGACTCCGACGTTCGCCCCATGGGCCGCGCATGCGTCGAGCTCATTCACGCTTCGTGCGCCGGCACAGTGAAGCACGGTGGTGCCAGGTTTCAGTTCTGTTGCGATCCGTTCGGCAACCAATTGGATGGCATCATCCGAAACGGCCAAAATGACCACATTCGCATCTCGGAGGGCGGAAAGATGCAGCTTGCGGCCCACTACGGTGACGTCATGAGTTGCATCGTGGTCCAACGATCGGCGCAAGGCGTTTCCCACGCGGCCTCGGCCGAGGATGGCGATATTCATGCGGTGCCCTGGTACAGCCCCTGCTCGCGGATGTGGGCGATGACTGACGTGGGCACCACTCCCGAGACGTCACCTGCGTTGGAGAGCCGAGCGCGGATATCGGTCGAATTGATATCGGGGATCGAAATCGGACACCCCTCGGGGACGGGATATCCTTGGCGTCCGACGACGAGCGGGGGCGCTGCTCGTACGACTTCGTCCCAGCGGTGCCAACGCTTGGTGCCGGGTAAGACATCAGCGCCCATCAACAGCCGAAACGAGGCGTCCGAGTGCGTCGACTCGAGTGCTTCGATCGTTCGTAGGGTGCGGCTCACACCGCCGAGGCGTTGCTCAATCGATAGGACCTCGACGTGTCGAAAGGGCGTGAAGGCTAGCTCGCACATCACGAAGCGTTCCTCGAACGAAGCTCCGTGTTCCTTATCGAAGGCATGCTTCCACGTCGGAATGATCCAAACCTGATCGACATCCGTTGCGGACAGCGCCCATGCGACGGACAGCACATGCCCCAGGTGAGGCGGGTCGAAACTACCGCCGTAGAGCACGACGTGCCGGGCGCTCATGGGGCCACCTTCATCTTGGCGCCTCGCCCTCTGATGGGCTCGGTCCACAAGAGTTCACCGGTCAGATCCATCGCGCGCAGTGAGACGCCGTCACTTGCCGCTTCATTGCCGAGAATCCCCACGTGGCCGCCTTCGAGACGTCCCGGGCTGAAAAAGCAGCGGGGTCCGTAGCGCTTGAAGGCCAACTCTTTCGCGTCGCCATAGATCACGACGTTTGAATTGATGACGTCCTCCTCGCCGATGCTCGACCTATTTCGGACCAATAGGATGATGCGATCGTCGATCATCTCGATAGCATTCGCTGGTGGCCGAGGAAGCAGGCGCAGCTTTTCGAGGTGTCTCGCGCCCCGAAGTGCACGTAGCACGTCGGTGATCTCGCTTGGGGAGCCGGTGGCCGCCACCTGCGCGACACGCTGCTCGAAGCTCGACTCGCTCTTGTCGCGTTGGTGCGCCGTGATGAAATCGCGAATCGCCTCGTCGGCGCCGAGATAGACGATCATGTCGACTTCGAACTCGGTGACCAGGAGATCCACCGCCAGCTCCAAGAGAGCCGAGTCCGATTCTGCGGGGCCGACGACACCAAATCGCATGGCTTATGGATCTACACCAGCTTGGGTGCGAGCTTCAAAATGTGCATCACTCAAGGCGAACCGAATGAGGCCCCAGGCCTCTGGGGTCTCCCGGACCATCGCTAAACGGGCCGCCGCCGAGGTCGGAAGCTCCCGCCCTGCGACCTTCAACAGTGCGTTGACAGCGGACGGGACGTCACCGGTTAGGGTCAATGCGATGCGGCTGCCGAGCTGGGCGATCGCGATCGGAACGGATCGGGAGGAAAAATCGGTGTCACCGCGGATCTCCAGGACCAGGCTCTCCACTTCGTCTCGCCAGCGGCGCGGAACGGCTCGCACCAGCTTGCGGCGCAGCTCTTGGGCCTCGGGTGGAGCGGGCCGAGTAGCGCGACTTGCCTCGTGGGTGCCGAGAAGGGCTAGCAGCGCGGCATCGAGGTCCTCCGGGCTGGCGCGGAGCCCTGGCGACAGATGGTTGCTCGCAATCTTCAAGGCTCTGGCAAAGAGGAAGACCCGCTCTCGGCGTGTGGTGCGCTCGGGCAAGTTGGCGCCGAGGACGAGGGTAGGCGGGTCGCCTGAAATCGGCATGCAGGCCGTCGGCGATGCATGGGTTAGCCGAATCCTGGGCTCGCTGATCCCGAGCCCCTCAGCGGCCAGTCCCGCTTCTTCGATCAGTGCACGCTGCTTTCCCGAGAGCCTCCGAAGTCCCCATGCCCCTGCGTCGAACGGAAGGACTTTTTCGAGGCCCTGCTCGCACAGGGTGAACAACCGAAGGGCGGTCGGGGGAAGCGCTTTGGGTGCGACGATCCGATCCACCGCCGTCGACAGTGGCAAGTGCGCCTCGCCAAGCGCTTCGTCGTTTTCGGTCACTGTGCCAATGAAAAGGGAGGACGGATATCCGAGTGCGATCGCGGCGCTCGCGGCACACGAGGCGGGCCCCAGGCCATGGCGCCGATTGAGCACGCGAACCAACGTGGTCCACAAAGCTTCGTCCTCGGGACGCTCGTCGATCGCTTCGCGCAGATCCACGACGGCGCGGTTCAAGTGCATCGCGGAAGCCGGGACCGCGCCTTGTCGATCGAAGTGATCAGCGAGAGCGAGGATCACGTCGACTTCCGTAGGCTGTTCGCTCCGAAGTTGCTCCAAGGAAAACTCCGCTTGTCGAGGTTGCCCCGCAGATTCGATCGCAGCTGCGAGCCGTATTCGATAGTCTCGATCTTCGGCGTCGTTGCCCGCTCGCCGCACCAGCTTGGCAAGAACCCGGGCAGCTTCCTGCGCCTTGCCCTGCACGCTCAAGACCGAGGCCAAGCGGTCGAGCGTCTCGTCGTGCGCCGGCGCCAATTTGAGCACCTGGCGAAGCGCTGCTTCGGCACGAGGCAGGTCCTGAAGTTGTTCGTCGTAGATCTCGGCGAGCTGTGTGAAAGCCCACACCTGTTCATCGACCGATCGCTTCAACCGCACGATTCGAATTAGGGCCTCGGTCGCCCCTTGCCAATCGCGTTGGCTTCGGTGCGTTTCGACCAGCTCGGTAAGGGCCGCGAAGTGGTTTGGGTCCAGTTCCAGGCACTCGCCCAGCGACTCGATGACCCCTTCGATGTCGTCCCTTTCTCGTCGTTGCCCCGCCTGCTCGAGCAGGAGCGCGACGAGTGTGGGCGTATCAGCCCCTGTCTCGATCCGCGATTCGGTGAGCGCCTCTGCGTCCGCCAGCCGACCCTGGCTCCGATAGAGGGATATGAGGCGGCGGTACACATCGAGGTAAGTGATGTCCGATTCGGTCGCTGCCACATATGCGTTGACCGCTCGCTCGGGATCCTTGAGTTTCTCATCGAGAATGCTGGCGGCTGCGTTCCAAAGCGAAGCCGCCCGGCGTCCGTCCTTCGCCCGTCGCGCCGCCTCCTGGTAGAGCGACGCAGCCTCTTCCCACCTTCTCGCGGCGTGCAGCAACCGAGCTTCGACCTCGAGCGCCAATGGGTGCCCCTCGGCCTCATCGAGGGTCGCGAGCGCGCGCTCAGGCTCGTTCATCCGCTCGAGAATGTGCGCACGTTCGAGCGCTAGGGCGCCTCGCTCGAGATCGCTTGGGAGGTGTGTTTGAATAGCCGCCAACGCGCGCAACGCCGTCTCGGATTCACCGCGAGCGTACGCTCTGCCGAGCACTTGTCGCGCCAATCCGGGGTCCGGGTCGACCTCGTCGTTGATTCCGCGGAGTAGGCGATCGATGTCGGACGCCATGATGTCGGGGTCGGACCGCAACACCTCCACCATCAACCGATACCTTGCGGCGCGCTCGGGGGTTTCCGCTGGGAGGCACTTCAGAACTCGCTTGGCGCTCGACAAGATGCGTTCGCCGTCTTGCTCGCGGAGCGCGTCCCATTCGAGGACGCGTGCAGTTGGCAAGTGATCGGGGCGAGATTCGGCGATCGATTGCAGCGAAAGGCGTGCGCCTTGCATGTCGCCTCGTGCAAGCCGATCAACCGCCGCCATGGTGCAGAGCGCGCCGAGCTTCTCGTCTTCGTCCTGCGCCTCGCGGGCGCGCCGCATGGCCGAGTCCGCAACCCGGGCAAACTCGGATGCTTGTATCTCCGCCTCCTCGCACGAGGCCCGGAGCGTTTCACTGTCCGGCTGGTGGGAGACAGCCTCGCGGAGTGCCTTCGCCGCACGCGCCGGGAAGCCTGCGCTTTGGAAAGCGGTCGCCGCTCGCTCGAGGTAGGGGGGCGCGTCGAAATGGTTCGCCGCAAGAACCAGCAGCTCACCGGCGGCCTCCGAGTGCCTACCCGCGGCTTCGATCAGATACTCGAGTAGCAAAGGATCGGGCGCGCGTCTGTCGAGGGCTGCTTCGGCGTGGTCAAGCCGGTCGGGATCGGATCTGGCCCACATCGAGGCGCGAAGCCACGCTACGGCCGAGCTGGACGTGGGTAGAGCGGCCTGTGCCGCAGCGGCGCGCTCGCGCACCGCCGAGGCTGAGGGGCCGTCTTCGAGCTCCCACAGCGCTGGCCAATAATCGAGCTGCTTGTCGAAAGCCGCTTCTAGGGCATGCGTGGAGTCGGCGCCGGCTCGCCGGAGTAGTCGCGCCGCCATCGTCAGAGCAAAGGCGCCCTGAGCGCCGGTGGTGATCGCACCTTCTTCGAGCCACTGCTCGGCGGCTGCTCTTGGGTCGTCGTGATCGAGCAGGGCCAGAGCGCGGCAGATCATCGGCTCACGTCCGCCACGCTCTTTGGCGCGGGCCAACGATTCGCGCCGGCTCGTTACCCCGATCTCGTCGGCGACCTCAGCGAGGGCGAGCACCGCACCCACTCGATCTGACGCGCGGTCGAGCTCCCGCTCGAGCGACGCAAAAAACGCGGCACCGTCTCCCATGTTGGCGGCCGCATCGGCGCGCATCATATCGACTGCGACGCTCCGTGGCGCAGCGCTCATCGCATCCAACACGAGCTCTAGCTCGTTCCCGTCGTCGTCAGCCGCGATCAAACGTTCCCATGCCCGTACGTAGTGCCCCAATCCGTGATCGTCGGCTTCCGCGATGACGTTCGCCTGGAGCTCGAGTCTGCTGCCGAGCTCTGCGCGCAAGCGTGCAGCGCGAGCCTGGCTCATGGCGTGCGCCTCTGGGCTCTGGTCCGTCGCTTCGGTGTCGAAGGCTTCCATTGCGGCTGGGATGTCGCCTGCGCGCGAGGCGATATCTGCCAGCGTCCACAGCGACACGAGGTCGTCGTGCCCATCGAGCTGAGCCATAGCGTCTTCACGCTCCCCGAGCGCCTGGTCGAGGATGGTCGCTGCGGCGCGACGAAGAGCGCGGGACAAGGCCGGGACTTCGGTTTGGGTGGCTGCGTTCTGGAGAGAGGTCACACAGGTTCGAGAGTCGCCAAGTTTGCGGGCGGCGCGGATCAAACCCAGCCGCGCCGGGAGAGACGTTGGGTCTAGACCACTCGCACGCTGGTAGAGCGAGCTTGCTGCCTCCGATTCTCCCCCCTGTTCCATCAGCGCGCCCGCATGTTGGGTGAGAACGGATTGCGCGCCCGGCTCCGGCCAGACGGAAGCGGCGCTGGCGATCGCTTCTCCGGCCCGCGCGAAGTCCCCCCGAGCGATCCGGGCAGAGGCCAACAGCATGAGCGCCACGAAATCGTCGTCATGTACTCGGGTGGCCTGCTCGGCTGCGCGCTCGGCGGCGGCCGAATCACCCGTCCGATAGAGATGGATCTGGGCGAGAAGCTTGAGAGCCGACACCTGCTCCGCTGCGGCGAGATCGAGGGCAGCCTCGTTACCGAGGGCTTCTGCGGCTCCATCCCAGTCACCCCGCCGCATCGCATGGTACCGGAGGGCGCGGAGTGCAACCACGTCTCGCGCGTCGGCGTTTAGCGCCTCGCGGTAGGCCTCCATCGCGGAGTCCGCATCCCCGAGCCGCTCGTGTAGCTCGCCGGCGGCCGTGAAGAGCCGTGCGCGGGCCGATCCAGCCGCGCGCTCAGCGAGTGTATTCAAGAGTGCGATTCGGCGCTTCTTCGCGCCTTGATCATCGCCGACGAGCGGCAGCGCCTCCTTGCGCGGCGCGTGCTGGAAGACCGTTCGCTGAGCGGCCTGAGCGCCCGCGTCGTTGGGATCGGGTGGGTGCGAGACTCGCTTGCCCTGCGGCCCGGTCTGTGTGGCGACAAACGTGTCCAGCAAAGTCGAGATGCTCTCCTCGTCGAAGTCGAACGAGGGGGCGGCCGATTCTTGTTTCCCAGTGCGCATGTCGTGCTCGTCTTCAGCCATGTGCCCCCCACAGTGGCGACTCGGCGCCGATCCAGAAGCGCAAGAGATCGAGTGCTCGTTCCGAGGTGCGGAGCCCTTCCAGATTTGCTTTTCGGGATGGGAGAACCTCTCCGAGCGCGACGCCGATGTCGCCCGATGCCATGAGACCCGCGCGATCGGCGCCTTGTTGGAGCCTGCGGGCGACTTGCAGCAGGGCTGTCGTGGTGACGCGAGTTCCGGAGACGAGCTCGTGCACCGTGCGTCGGACCGAGCGTGGCAGCTTGACCTCGATTCGGGCTACCGCCGAGGAATCGAACTCGACTTCACAGCGTCCCGCTCGAAGAATGCCGGCGAGCTTGGCAGCGATATCGTCCGTCGAGTTGCCGACCAGCTCGCCCGCTCCCCGAGGAACGGCCCAGGCAAGACGGCCCGCGTGAAAAACGTCGGCGTGCCCGAGCGCGTCCTTGTTCTGCGGCGACACCAACCAATCGACCTCCCCGTGGCGACCCGCTCGCGCTTGGACGGGTGTGGGAGCATCGGACAGAGCGATCGTTCCGAGCGGTGCGCCGAAACGCCGGCATAGAAGATCGAGCTGTCCGTATACCCGATCCTCGGGGCCAGCTTTTTGCCGCGAGGGCAGTCGGCCCTTCACGAGACTCGGCCCGGCGCGCAACACCACGTGTTCGAAAGTCTCGTCGGCGCGTACGTCGCCTAAGGCTCCGAGAGGTACATGATCGAACGTCGGGCGCGACCCGTGTGTAACCTGGTCGGCGGCGACTAGTTGGAGTGCTACGAGACTAGTCTTCACAGCCGTTGCTCGCTCCGGCTGTGAACGCCATGTTGCGGCGTCCTCCAAGCCCTGCAGCAGGGATACTTCGAGCTCGCCGCGATCGATGCTCTCCCAAATTGCGCGCTCGTAGTCCTTGATGGCGGAGGTGCGAGGGGCATCCTCGAGGAGTTCGACCAAGCTCGAAATTGCAATCCGGAGTGTTGGCTCGAGGCCCAGGGCGCGCTGGTACGCGTCTACCGCGCGGTCATCGTGACCACGAATCGATTCGAGCTTCCCGATTCGGGTGAGCGTCGATGCATCCGCCAACCCGAGATCGTCCACCGCCCGCAACTCGGCGAGCGCTTCTTCGCTCCGTCCGAGCCGGCTTTCTAGGAAGTCCGCGGCGCCGAGGTGCGCAATACCCTTTTGCTCCGGAGGGATTTTCGCCCCGGCGAGTCGCTGAAGGCTCTCTACGGCTTCGTCCCAGTGTTCTAGAGAGACGTGCACCTCGGCCGCTAGCGCCAGAGCGCCAGGATGGTCCGGCGTCGCGACGAACAGCTCGTCGAGCACCTGCAGTGCTTCCGTTCGTTCGCTGAACCCACGAAGCAGGCGCGCTCTCTCGTAGAGAAGCTCCTCGCGGTCCTGGGGACCCCCTTGCTCGAGGCGCGACGCGACGAGGTCTTGAAGCGCGTCCGCATCTTCCTTTTCGGCGAGGAGGTCGTGGAGACGTCGGAACGCGACGTCTCTGCCCGGGTCCTCCGCCAACGCTGCTCGGAACGAGTCCTCCGCCAGCTGGTCCTGGTCGAGATGATCCAACCGAACGACACCGGCTTCTTCCAGCAGGTCGGCGCGAAGCGAGCCGTCGACGAACTGGGCCAAGCGTTCGCACGCGAGCGCCACGAGTGACCAGTCCTCGGCTCGACGAGCCGCACTTCGAAGTGTTTCCCAAAGGGCCAAGTCGTCCGGTCGCTCATCGATTTCGCGACTCAGGATCGCCACCGCTTCGGCTCCCCGATCCGCGTCGACCAGCGCGCGACAGTATGCGGACTCGAGCGCGGCACGTCCCATCGCGTCGCTGTGATGAAGCCTATGTTCGAGGGAGCTTGCGCGGAAGTCAGCGTCGTCACCCGCACTCAAGGCCTCATCGATGGCTGCCGTCGCCTCGAGCTCGTCCGTTGCAAGCTCGATCGCGTCCTGCGCCAAGAGGAATAGCTCGTCCCCGGCATCGGCACCCCGGGCAATGCGCGTCGCGCGAAGCCCTTGGAGGAGTGCGCCGGCGCGAAGGTGCTCGTTGGGCGCCAGCTCGGAGAGGCGAAGCCACGCGTCTCCGGTGGGAACACTTCGCTCGAGGTCGGCGCGCCAGGCCCCATAGGCCTCGGCGAAGCCCCCAGATGGGTCTTCCGTTGCAGCGGCGGATCGTTCGAGGACGCGCTCGGCCACTCCGCGTTGCGGATCCGTAGTGAGTCGGCCCAGCACGGACAGGAGGCCGATCGCCGCTGCGATCGAAGTCGCAGGATCGTCCAGAGCGGTTTCGTAAGCTTCGGCAGCCTCCGACTCCCGGCCGGCGAAGGCGAGAGCATCCCCGAGCAGTACCGAGTAGACCTCGGGTACGCCTCCGCCGAGGTCGCTTTGCGCCAACGCGCTGTGAGCCCGTATCGTCGCGCCCGCGTCGCCTTGCCGCCTCGCGATGTCGAGAAGCGCGAGGGCCGCAGACGGGGAAGAAGGGAAGGCTTTGAGCGCGACCTCGTATGCGTGTCTCGCGGCGGTGAAATTCTCGTTCCTCTCAGCGGTCGCACCTGCCAGTAATAACGATAATTCGTCCAACGGAGACCCCGGATCGCTCTCGGAGCGTTGGTGAGCGAGAGACACGGCGGCCTCAGGTCGTCCACTTTCGCGGAGCACGCCTTGCAGCAGCGACAGCACGTGGCCGTCGTCCGGCGCCTCTTCGAGCGCCCGGCGAAGCGCGTCCTCGGAGGACTCCCATCGGCCCGCACGTGCATAGGTTTGCGCCGCTGCGCACAGGTGCCCCACGCGGACGTCGTTCACCGTGAGTGAAGCGAGGGTCTCGTGCGCTCGGATCAGGAGATCCGAATCACCGCTCCAGGCCGCCCGCGCCCGCGCGACATGAGGAGCCCAGCTCTGGTGCGCCGGATCATCGACCGCCTCTTGCAAGAACGTTCGTGCTTCGTCCTCTGCTTCGAGCGCGCGGCGCAAGATGTCGTATTTCGAGAAGGCGACGAGCGCTCGTTCATCGGGGCTCGCACCGCGCGACAACAGCGCGTCACACCAATCCGGGAGCAAGTCGAACCGCCCCGAGAGCAGCGCCGCGCCCATCGCTTCTCGCACGATCGCGTCGCCTGCTTCGGTCGCCACGCTTGCCGCCTCTGAGTAGAGGGCCTGTGCGTGCTCTGCACCGGAAGGGTCGTGAGTGGTGAGCTGAGCCGCGTGCCAAAACGCGCGCGCGCGGTCCTGCCCTTCTTGGCCTTCGCCGAGCCGACAGAGGACGTCGGCGCGGGCCTCGTGAGCATCTGTCCGGATCAGCGTCACATCGAGTGCCGCGCGTGCATAGGTCGACCCCGGGTACCGCTCCGCGGCTGCTCGTAGGGTTTCGATCGCGTTCCCCGGATCATCGTCGGACAGGGCACGTCGAATCCCGTGTGCGACGAAACCTGGATAGTTCGGCGCCGATGCATGGAACCACTCGGACGCTGCCTGTACTCGATCCTCGCTGCCCATCTGTTCTGCCATGGTCAGTGCGCGGAGCCGGAGACCCGGGTCCTCCGGCCGGATGCGCAGCGCAGACTCGAGAAGAGCCGCTGCTCCTTCCGGGTCGTTCTGCGATTCGAGACGACGCTCAGCGGCTTCTTGCCAAACGAGGGCAGCCGTCGGCAGCCGACGCGGCCTCGGCACGGGAAGGTTGAGTGGATCGATGGGGTCCTCGGATGCTGCTGCGCGTTCGAGTTGTTCGGCCAAGGCGGCCGCGGCATGGTCGAAGACATTCCAGCGCCGGTGCTCTCGCGCCACGCGGATCGAGAGCGTTCGCGCCTGCCAACTCAACGCGTCCGATTCGCAAGCTCGCTCGAGCGTTTCGAGCGAGGCATCGACCTCTCCCGCATCAAGCTCCGCAAGAGCCAAGTCTAACCACAGCGCTCCACGCAGATCGCGGTCGCTGGCGTGTTGGGCCTGAGCGCGCAGTGCTTCGCGAAGACTGGTCTGGTCTCCGCGCGCCTCGGCGAGCCACTCGAGGATGAGCGCGGCGACTGCGGGCTCCGAAGACTCTTCGATCGCCTCTCGAAGCAACGAAGCCCATTCCTCGGTGTTAAGCGCGAAGTCCACGAGCGCAGCCGCTCGCAGCGAGCCCTGGTGCGCTCCTGCGACCTGCGCCTCGCACAGGGCGGACACCGAGTGTCCGTTCGGTTGGCGCTCCGCGATACGCAGTCTCGCCATGAGCGCTGGCTGAAAGAGCGGGTCCATAGTTGCGGCGCGGTCGTATTGTTTCGACGCCTCCTCCGGCTGGTCGAGCGCGTGCTCGCAGAGGATGCCCACTTCGTAAAGGATCGCAGCCTCGGCCGTGGGATCGGTCTCAGCTTCGAGCTCGCGACGCAGGTTCGCTACTCGCAACTCAACCAAGTCACGCTTTCGTGTTGCCCCGGGTGGGCTGGGTGGCGGCTGTCCGATCATCCGCCGCCTCGGCTATCCCAGCGTCCAGCCGCCGTCTATGACCATGACGTCTCCCGTCAAATAGTCCGATTCGTCCGAAGCCAAGTATACCGCGGCCCCCGCAATGTCTTCAGGCTGACCGATGCGTTTCACTGCGGTGCGCTCGACGATCATCGAACGGAAGGCGTCGTTTTCGACGAGCGCGCGTGCGAACTTGGTCTCGATCAGTCCGGGCGCGATTGCGTTGAGCCGTATCCCCGCCGGGCCTAGCTCCATGGCCAGCGTCCGAGTCATCGAGATCACGGCAGCTTTGGTCATCCCGTACACCCCTTGGAGCGGGGCGGCCATCTGTCCCATGACACTGGCGACGTTGATGATCGATCCCTTGGCTTTCCGTTGTTGGAGATGATTCGCGACGAGCCGCGTCATCCCGAAGTAGCCTTTGACGTTGACCTCGAAGGTCTTGTCCCAAGCGCCCCAGTCGATCGTGAGCATCGGACCAAAGTGCGGATTGGTGGCTGCGTTGTTCACCAAGATGTCGACCTTGCCGTAGGTGTCGATCGTTTGCTCCAGCATCGCCTCGCGCGGGCCGTCATGGCCCACATGACAGGCAATGGGGGTCGCTTCACCGCCGCTCGCTCGAATCTTATCGGCGACTGCCTCCAAGCCTTCGATCTTCCGCGAGACGAGGACGACCTTCGCCCCCTCTTTTGCCATCTTGTGCGCGATGGCCTCGCCGATGCCACGGCTTGATCCCGTGATGATTGCAACCTTGCCCTCGAGTCGCTCGCCCATACTGTCTCTCCTGGGTGTGTGGAGAGGGTATAGCGCTCCGCGGGGTGGTATTACCAGCGCGATCTTTACTGGACTTGCGTGCCGTGCGTCCTGCGTAAGACTCTGCCCTTGGCTGACTGCATCGCGAGGTCGTCCTGACGCTGCTCTACGCAACTGCTGCCATCCTCGTCGGCTTCGTCGCGGTCGTCTGGGGTGCGGATCGCTTTGTGTACGGGGCGGCCAGCTTGGCGAAGGGTCTGGGCGTGAGTCGGCTCGTCATAGGCCTCACGATCGTCGCCTTCGGGACGTCCGCACCAGAGATGCTCGTTTCCGGAATGGCCGCCTGGGCCGGAAGCCCGCAGATGGGAATCGGGAATGCGATCGGATCCAACATCATCAACGTCACGTTGGCGTTGGGCGCCGCGGCGTTGGTGCGCCCGCTTCGAGTCAACTCGCGGTTGCTGATCCGTGAGCTCCCTGTGCTTCTAGGAATCATGGTCATCGCCTGGATCTTTCTCTGGAACGACGGGTTGAGCCGCGCCGAGGGCATCATCCTACTCGTCGGCATGGTCGTCTTGGTGATCTGGATCGGCGTTCAAGGACGCAAGGAACCGGACCAAGACGCGGACCCTCTTACCGCAGGCTTCAGCGCCGAAACACCCCAGTCGTTACCGACCTGGAAGGGTCTGCTTTGGTTCGCCACCGGGCTCGCGTTTCTCCTCGTCGGCTCCCGCGCGCTCGTATGGGGGGCCGTCGGGCTCGCGCGGGGCGTGGGGGTGAGCGAGCTCGTGATCGGGCTCACCCTGGTGGCGCTCGGAACCAGCCTTCCAGAGCTCACAGCATCGATCGCCGCGGCGAGGCGGAACGAGCAGGACATCGCGGTCGGCAACGTCGTGGGCTCGAATATGTTCAACCTGCTCGGCGTTCTCGGTCTGCCGGGTGTCATCAGGCCAGATGCCCCGGTCGACCACGCTCTCGTGACTCGGGATTTCCCGATCATGTTCGGCGTGACGGTGCTGCTGATCGTGATCGCGCTTACGAACAAAACCAGTCACATCAGCCGAAAGACAGGCTTCCTATTGGTGTGCCTCTTCGTCGGCTACTTCGTCATGCTGTTCGTTCAGCCTTCGTAGCTCGGTCAGCGCGCTCGTCTCGTCCATATCAAAGTCATGTTGTTCGCGGGCATCGCGACCCGCTCCTCGAGGTCGAATCCTGTTTCGTCGCCTAGCTGTTGCAAATCATCGACGTCACGCACACCCCATTCGGCGTCGCGGGCTCGTAAGCTCTGGTCGAACACCGCGTTGCTCGGCGCAGTGTGCGCCCCGTGGAGACGATAGGGGCCGTAGGTGATCAGGTGCTTGGCTTCATCGAGAATCTTTGCTGCGCCACGAAAAAGGGCCACCGTCGCTTCCCACGGGGCGATGTGAATCATATTGATGCACACGATCGCGTCGGCGTCGGTGAGCGGCCATGGGGTTACCCTGACATCCAATTCGAGGGGAGGCCGGAGGTTTTCTCGCCCGACTTCGTCAACGCGAGCCTTGATGCTCTCGAGTGCTTCGCTAGACGCGTCGCTTGGTTGCCATCGAATTGCCGTCAGATGCTTCGAAAAGAAGCTCGCATGTTGGCCGGTTCCACTCGCGATTTCTAGCACCAATCCCTTAGAGGGCAGAGCTCGCCGGAGCACGTCGAGAATCGGCTGCTGGTTACGCTCGGCGGCGAGTGCGAAAACTTTCGTCATTCCATGGCCCGTGAACTTGCTGTTCGCGCGGTTCATAGCCCATAACTCCCCACATCGAAACGAAGCGCAGGGATGTGAGCGGAAGGGTGGGCTGGGCGCTTGTCGTGCTGGTCTGCGCGACCGCGCCGTTGGTCAACCGCCTGATCTTGATCAATGACAAAGGCTTTGGCTGGCGGCTCGTCGACGTTCGCGGTGTGTTCGCCGACTTGTCGGTTGCGGCGCTCACTCTCGCACTCGTCGGAGCGCTTCTGTCGTTTCGTCGCGTTTGGGCGCGTATCGCGGCGTGGACGGTTCTAGCGGCTTTGGTGTTCATCAGCTTTGCGATGTTCGAGTTCGTATCCGCGTTCGATTCGTTGTACGCGCTCGGTCATGCCGGCTTTCTCGTGGATTCTACATTCCTCGGAGGCTCGGTTCGTCACCTGCAACACCCCGTCTTCCTCGTTCTCATGATCGTGTTGTCGATCATCGCGGTGGCGTTGGGCGACGCGCCGACGGAAAGGTGGTGGTGGAGTGGCCTGGGGGTGGTGTTCGCAGCGTCGGTTTTAGGGCAAGTGGTGCTCCCCATTTGGCACGAGCAGGACGAATGGAGACAGCGTCACGCCCTGCAGGCCAATCTGTCTGCCCTCCGGATCTCCAACGTCGTGAGCACCGCCCGCACGATCAGCTCGGAGGTCCGTGACGTATTTCGCACGAATCTCGACGGGGACCGCTGGATCGATCCGATCGACGGTAGCCCGAACGTGATTCTCATCATGATCGAAGGGGCCTCCGGTGCTTACCTTCCGTCGATCGCCGCCGCCGAGAACATCGAGAGCGTCACGAAGATGCCGAAGCTCGACGCACTCGCAAAGGATCACATCCTGTTCAGTCATGTCGTCTCCCACCAACGGCAGACGAACCGCGGTGAGTACGGAGTCTTGTGTGGTGACTACCCCAAGCTCGTCACCGATCAATCCAAGATGACGGAGCAGGTGTACGGGAGCGCGCGCCGGTGCCTGCCCGCGCTCTTCAGGGATGCAGGGTACGCGACCGTGTACATCCAATCGGCGCCGCTTGGCTTCATGCTCAAAGACCAGTTCATGCGGAAGGCTGGCTTCGAAGAGCTCATCGGGGATGCTTGGTTCCGGCAAAGCTACGCTCGCACGGATTGGGGCGTCGACGACAAGGCATTCTTCGAACAAGCCCTTCAGCGCGTCGTCGAGCTCCACCAAGGGGACCAGCCGTTTTTCGCGACGCTTCTGACCGTGGGTACGCATCATCCATACACCTTTCCCGAGTCCTTTACGCCGGAGGGGGTCGCGGGTGAGCAGGCGAGAGCCTTTCGCTGGGCCGATGACGCACTTGAGGAGTTCCTCGTGCAGCTCGCACGGGCAGGGGTTCTCCGCG
>Ga0255058_10000148_pt1 | contig 41426 bp, 37 predicted proteins | sample Cases_109_9_MG_FD_188637 | JGI IMG/M metagenome (GOLD analysis project Ga0255058, IMG submission 188637) | Seawater microbial communities from Amundsen Gulf, Northwest Territories, Canada - Cases_109_9 | ecosystem: Environmental > Aquatic > Marine > Gulf | place: Canada: Northwest Territories...
AAGAATCCATATTGATAAGCCCGAACTCCCCTCGCCGATAAATGACTTAGATTTAATAAGTGAAGCCATAGTTGTTTTTATAACCGAAAGTGAACTTGCTGATATGATAGATTTAAAGAGAACTAATGAAGGATTCATCATCATATTAAGAACTGATCTTTTTTTTGAATCAGGCAGGGCGGAACTAAAGAAAGAATATTTATATTTATTGAATGGGTTGGCTGAATTGTTAAGCAGGGTGGTGAATGACGTTAAAATCACCGGCCATACTGATGACCAGTATTCTGATGACGATTACGTTGATAGTAAAATATCTATTGCAAGGGCTACAAGTGCTTGCAGGTATTTTGTTGAGGAAGGAATGCTGGAGCCTTCCCGTTTTGGAGTTTCGGGATATGGCAGGTACAGACCTCGACTGCCCAATATTAGCGAATCCAATCGTGCAAAAAACAGGAGAGTGGAGATTGTAATAGAGGAAATACCGGGAAATGAGTGATGGTACAGATGATAAAGAAGATGTTGATACAGGCGAGCGGCCTTTAGTTAAGGGTATAACTAGAATTACCGGCAGGTTGTTGAAAAAAAGGAGGACGGAAGACAAGCCTCCAACAGCGGATATGCTGTCTTTTGCATCAACCATGACAATATTATTAGCATTCTTTATTATGTTGGCCAGTTTTGCAGGTTCTCCCGAAAAGAGGGATGTCGAAGCAGCAGTTGACTCATTTACAAAAGCGCTGGAACTCTATGGACTGAGTAGAATTGTATATGGGCGTAGTAATGCCGTCGTTAACATGGACGTTGCATCGAAAAAAAGCGGTGCGAAATTTGAGAAAGAGAAATCGGAAGTGATTGGAAGAACGTTCTCAAACTTGATTACTAAAGAGATAGAGATTGAGTATGTACGTAAAGGGCGGCAGTTGTTTTTCCCCACTAACATTGATTTTGTGGATGGAGAAACAGAGCTTTCACCTCCCAGCAAGGCCTATCTTGGCAATTTAATAAAATTGATAAAAGGAAGAGATTGTAAGGTTACAGTACGCAGTTATGCAGGCGAGGATTTTGTGACATCAACTGAATATACTACAAGCTGGCAGTTTACTGCCGAACGTTCTTCTGCCGTTATAAATTACCTCCATAATACGGGGAATATAAGTTATAAAAGGATGACTGCAATAGGGTATGGGGAATACCAGCCATTACTTGGAGAAGAGGCGTCTTTTAATGCCGGTGAGAATAACAGGACGAACGTAATAATCTCCAGCGGTGAAGGGCAGTAAATTCATGGTATTGCCAAATGGAAGTAAAAAGGGGATTTGCATCTAATTAAATAAGAATATATGTGTCATTTTTAAGGGGAAAAAATGGTTAATGAAGCTGAAGACACTAAGGATGCTGGCACTGATAAGGAATCAGTCGATAAAGTCGTAATTGAAGGCACTAAGGATGCTGATAAGGGAGTATCCAATACGGCTGCAACCGAAGCCCCTAAGGATGCAAACCCTGATATGGAAACGGTCAATGCCGCTGTAATCGAAGAAGACTTCGAGGATGTCAAAACCGGCAAGAAAAGTCTTGTCAGTGCTGACTTAAAGAATACATTGATTATGATTGTAATTGCCTTAATCGCAGTAGTATGTTCTTTTTCTTTTGTATCAAGGATGTCTACCTCCTTTGAGGGGGCGGACTTTGAAGCGCAAGATGTAAATAGTGTTTCTACTGTCGAGACTGCCGGAGACGTGCCACAAGGAGATACAGGTGTAAGACCTGAAAATAAAAAGGTTAAAACTGGCAAGGTAAATAAAGCAATTGCTGAAAAAGGCAATACTGGTGATATTAACAATGATGAAGAGGCGGGTGGTATAGAGAATAAGATTGTGGTGCCGTTGGACAGCATTGTTGTCAATCTTGGAGGAGTAGATAGCAACAGGTATCTAAGGATTCAGATTAGCATGGAGGTAGGCAGTGAAGATGTTCAAAAACTGATAACCGAAAAGAAGATAATCTTAAGAGACAGGATGATTTCTTTCTTTTCGGCAAAGACTTTGAAAGATGTAGAATCGGAAGGCGGCCTGTTTAAATTACGGCTGGAAATTAAGGAGTCCCTGAATAAACTTTTAGGGTCTCGTGACATGGTTAAACAGATATATTTTTCTGACTTTATTGTGCAATAACTATGGCTGATATAGATAACGCAATTCTTTCCAGTGAAGAAGTCGAACGATTATTGGCTTCTTTTCATGAAGGTAAACTTGGTGTTGAGCAATCGGACGTAATCGAAGAAAGAGGAGGTATAACATATTATGATTTTAAACGTCCGAACACAATATCAAGAGAAAAGAAACGTATGCTGTATAAGCTATATGAAACTACTGCTTATCATATGAGTAAGGAACTTACTAATTTCCTGAAGTCTTCTGCGAAGGTTACTCTGGATTCTATAGACGAATTAAGTTTTGGGATTTTTAAAAATACATGTCCGGAACTCATTTTTATCGAAACAATCAGGTTGAAGCCGATGCAGGGCTTTGGATGTGTTACAATGGATTTAGGTTTGTGTCTATCTATTATAGAAAGGGCCTTTGGAGGTCATGGAAGGTCTCAAAATGAAATTCGGAAGCCAACAGATATAGAAGTAGCAATTCTTGATGATGTCGTATTGATTATACTGGAAAAAATAAAGAATGCATGGGAAACATTTGTTGAAGTGGATTGGAAGGTTTCTGAGACAGCAATGGAATCAAGGTATCTTAATATTGCTTCCGACGCGGACGTTATACTAGTGGTCTCCTATACCGTAAATCTGGATGACAGTTTTGGCGAACTGAAGTTGTGTATACCCGTTTCAAGTATGGATTATACATTAGAAAAATTTACTGATAATACCGATTCTAATAATCAATTTCAGTCAGAGGAGGCTATTAAAGAAAACGCCAGGTCACTTGATAAAATGGTAAGGGACGTAAAAGCTAACGTGACTGGGGTTTTAGATAAGATTAATGTTACCGTACAAGATTTAATAAACCTTAAGGTGGGTGACGTGATGAAACTGGAGAGTAAAATTACTGATGATCTGAGGATTACTGTAGAGGGTGTAGATAAATTTCACGGGAAATTAGGGCTTTTGGGTTCAAAAAAAGCCATGCAAATTACTTCATACGTAGAGGCTCCAGCTGATGACCAAGCTTTTACTGATCAATCTAATGAACAGCCTGATGTATCACATTAGATTATAGGGTTGTATGTTTCCAAAACGAACTATTGGTATTATAAGAGAAGTTTTTATGTTTTGTGTGGTGAGTCTTGACAGAACTCGTTAATGAGGGGGATATAATGTAATGGGGAAAAAAAAGAAGGAAGAACAAAGAAAATCTAATCAAACCGCCGTAATAGATGAGAAAGAGGATCAGAAAATATCCGATCAAGATGTAGGAGAGGGGGCGGAGAATCAGGAAGTGTCTGATCAAGCCGTAAGCGATGAGAAGGAGAGTCAGGAAATGCCGGATCAGGCCGTAAGCGATAAGGAGACTATAAAATCTGTGGAATTCTCTCCTCTAAACCCGTTACAGACAAAACCCGGAGAAGCATACGGAAATATTGATATGTTAATGGACGTTCAAATTCCTCTTCTTGTGGAACTCGGAAAGACAGAGATGATGATGCGCGATATATTGGCATTGTCTCCGGGGGCAATAGTTGAACTGGATAGTATGGCGGGAGAACCTGTTAAGATAACAATTCGCGGAAAAGTGATTGCGCAGGGAGAGGTAGTTGTCGTTGACGAAAACTTTGGTGTAAAGATAACAAAGATCGCAAATCCTCAGGAAAGAATTAAAAGTGCGGGATGACACTCGGAATTTCTACAGGGTACTATCTTTTTCTATCCTGCGAAACTTTCCATTGAAAGGTTCATAGTGCATAATGCCTTCACTTATCATCGTTCTTATCGGGAATATTGTTGTAATCTAGTGGAAATACCTGCTCTGACGGTTCAATCTACAAGATTAAACTGACAGATTGCAGAAGAAAAGAAATGCATCCAGAAAGTCATATCTAAAATCCCATGTTTTAGAAAGCCGCCTTGCTTTTTATTTAACAAGTAAATCTCTTGCCCATAGTCAATTATCCGCTTTTCCCAAACCAATTATTCCAATTGTGAGCAATGCGAAATGATTCCTTGTCCAAGAAAACTACGATTAGTTTAAAAAGACTACGTTGGCATTTGTTCTAATAATTTACCGGTGATGAATCAGGTTGGGCAGTTCATAGTCTTAAGGCCGGAATACGTGTAACATATTGTATATTAAGGAGATATAACAGGGGGAGATGTTGGGAGGTTTGAGAAAAACAATGGTATCTGATTTGCTAATCTCCTTAATTGAGGTTATTTTGTAGATAGAAAAACATATTATACATTGTCAGAGAAGATTCGTATCCCGGTTAAAAGCTATGGTAAAGAAGTGTTATATTAAGCCTGCTATTAAAATTATAGTGCTTATCCTGCTGTTTGTTTCTTTGTCTTTTATCCCCTCACAAAAGACGAGTTTTGCCGGTGAAAAAAGTACCGAATGGTTTGTTAATGATTCTCCTAAGGAGATTTCTTCCGGCAAAATAGAAGGATATACAAGAATAGTAAGTACTCTTTTCATAGTAATAGGCCTGATAATTATAACAGTGTTTGTCCTCAGGAAGAAGTATGGATTGAAAACAAGCCTGGGAAGAGGCAAAAAACATATACAGATAGTTGAGCACTTATCACTGGGAGTAAAAAAGTCAATTGTTTTAGTTAAAGTCCCCGGAAAACATTTACTGGTTGGTGCGACTAATGACAGAATAGGATTAATATCTGAGATTGCAAACGAAGATGTTGCCGATATTGATGGAATAATCAGTGATGTTGCTGATAGCAAAGGCGAAAATATTAGTAATAAAGATTTTTTAAATTTAATGAAGAAATCGTATTTAAAAAACAGGCAGAAGTAAAAATGAAATATTTATGTGGGTTATTGATTGTCGTAATGTGTTTTGGTGTCGTTTTGCTCTTTGTGGAGCCAATAGAGGCGGCGGGTAATACGGTTAACAATCCTGTGAACATGACTATAAACATGGGTGATCTTAGTAAGCCCAAAGAACTTGCCGGCGTTATAAAGATATTCCTGTTAATGACTTCACTTACAGTCTTACCGGGTTTATTAATGGTTATGACTTCGTTTACGAGGATTATTATTGTGCTGTCGTTTGCAAGGAAAGCCTTATCGTTTCAACAAATGCCGCCTAATCAAATTTTAATCGGACTTGCGCTCTTAATAACTTTTTTTGTGATGGGCCCTGTGTTTAAACAGATCAACGAAAATGCTATTCAACCATTTATGAATGAGGAGATTACACAAATGGAGGCGTTTAGCAAGGGTATGGATTCATTGAGAAGCTTTATGGCCAGGCAAACAAGAGAAAGAGATATAGCGTTGTTTTATAACATTGCAAAGAAGGAAAGACCTAATTCGCTTAGTGATGTTCCTAATCAAATTCTGATGCCGGCATTTGTCCTGAGTGAACTAAAGACTGCATTTCAAATGGGATTTGTAGTCTATTTGCCTTTCATAGTGATAGATTTAGTTGTTGCAAGTGTTTTAACTTCGATGGGCATGTTCATGCTTCCACCAATGATGATCTCTGTGCCGTTCAAGGTCGTTTTATTTGTGTTAGTTGATGGTTGGCACTTGATTATTCAATCATTAGTCGCAAGTATCAGGTAGGTAAACTCATGGGGCAAGACATAGTAGCTTCTCTTGGTAAAGAAGCGATAGGAATTACAATAATGATGATTGGGCCGCTTATTGGAACGGCGTTGGTAGTGGGGCTTATGATAGGAATCTTTCAGGCAGCTACGAGTATTCAGGAGCAAACTCTTACGTTTTTGCCAAAACTGTTTGCCGTACTTGGAATGTTTATTCTTGCCATGCCGTGGTTGATACAGAAATTAATGGCATTCACTTCTATGCTCCTGGGTAATCTTTCTAGATATTCTTTTTAACAAAAAAATGTTACTAAATATTGTTAACCTTCTCCCTTTGTTTACTATAGTACTATTCAGGACTGCCAGTATCCTTTTCTTTTCTCCTGTCTTTAGTCAAACAGGCTTGCCATTGCTGGTAAAAATAGGTCTGGCACTCGTAATTGCGTTTGTTATATTTCCCACAGTAAGTAATTCTCAGCAAACATTGCCTGATGATATTTTACCTTTTGTTTTCTTAATCTTTAAGGAGATTGCAATTGGTTTCGTAATTGGTTATGGAGCAACATTGACGTTTGGAGCTTTTGTTGTAGCAGGGGACTTGATAAGCAGCGAGATGGGGTTACAAATGGCACAGATGGTGGATCCGATATTCGGTGGTCATATAAACCCGATTGCACAGTTGTTTCAACTGTTGGGATTAATTCTGTTTCTGGCATTAGACGGACATCATTGGATAATAAATGCGTTGGTTCTAAGCTATAAAACTGTTCCTATAACAGAATTTTTTGGGGCAGGCATGACAACGGGCAAGATAATGCAGTTGTTTCAAGGATTGTTTGTATCTGCAATTAAAATAGCGGCTCCTATTATGATTATTCTATTTCTTGTTGTAGTTGTTGCTGGATTGATTGGAAAGTCTATACCAGAGATAAATATAATGATGTTAGTATTCCCAATGAAAATTATTGTTGGTTTCATAGTTCTGGGTATAACTTTTCCGTTTATAGTACGTGCAATGGAATATGTACTAAATATACTTCGTAAGGATTTGTATGGTCTGGCGGGAGGCATGTAAATAATGGCAGCATCTGATGAAAAAACAGAACCGGCCACACCCAAACGGAAACAAGAAGCTCGTAGCAAAGGGAGTGTGGCGAAGAGTTCGGATCTTAATACTGCTATGATGTTGTTGTTTGGGTTCATACTTATATATTTCCTGGGGGGAGCAATGTTCTCGAATATAAAAGATACGATGTGTTTCTTTTTAGGGAATCCTTTTTATGAGAACTTTGACATTAATACTTTACAATTTTTAGTGCTGGAGATTTCTAACAAAAATCTAAAAGGCCTTCTTCCAATACTGGGAGGTTTCATGGTCATAGGAATAATGAGTTCATTTTCACAGGTTGGTTTCAAATTAAGCCCAAAAGCACTTATTCCCGATTTTAAGAAGATGGATCCTATTAAGGGTCTAAAGAATCTTGTATCAAAGAAATCTCTGGTTAAGTTGGCGATGGCTCTTGTGAAATTGTCAATAATGGTGCTTGTGGCATATTTCTCTATAAGGAAGGATATAGAACCGTTAATGGAATTAGTAAGCATGGAGGTGGAAGGTATCTTTTATTCTGCAACCAGTTTGATATTCGGCCTTATCTTGAAAATTACAATAATCTTATTGATTCTGGCGCTTTTTGATCTTATGTACCAGAGATGGCAGTTTGCGAAAGATCAAAGAATGACCAAGCATGAGGTTAAACAGGAAACAAAGCAGCAACAGGGGGATCCTTTAATAAAATCCAGAATTAAAACTGTTCAGCGCCAGATGGCAAATAAAAGGATGATGAAAGCTGTACCCGAGGCAGATGTAGTCGTTTCCAACCCTACACATTATGCTGTAGCGCTTAAGTACGATGCTAATAAAATGAATGCGCCAAAAGTTGTAGCGAAGGGCCTTGATATCATAGCATTAAAGATAATGGAGATTGCCAGGGAACATAATGTTCCTGTCGTTGAGGATAGGATTCTTGCGCGAATTTTATATAACACGGTGGAGATTGATGGTGAAGTTCCTCCCAAGCTTTATCAGGCAGTGGCAAAGGTTCTTTCGTACGTTTATCAGTTGCGTAATCTCGTCGGAAAATAAACAATCGATATGAGGATGCAATAAAATGGCTGTAAATAAATTGGATATGCCCAGGCCTTCACTCCCGTTACTATTTAAACATAGTGAATTTGGTCTGGCTATTGGGGTGCTAAGTATATTAGTTATTCTTATAATCCCACTCCCGACGTTTTTACTTGATATCTTAATTACTGTTAATATGTCATTATCGTTTTTGGTGCTTTTGGTTACATTGCATGTAAAACAGGCTCTGGAAATTTCCTCCTTTCCATCCCTTTTACTTTTCGTCACACTTTTCAGGCTCGCTTTGAACGTTGCATCAACCCGTCTTATCCTCATGAATGCTAATGCTGGTGCGGTAATAGCAGCTTTTGGTCATTTTGTAGTGGGTGGTAATGTGGTGATTGGAATGGTGATCTTCATAATTCTGACACTTATTCAGTTTATAGTAATCACAAAGGGCGCTACAAGGGTTTCCGAGGTAGCTGCCAGATTTACTCTGGATGCCATGCCCGGTAAACAAATGAGTATTGATGCTGATTTAAACGCAGGTACGATTACTGAGGATGAGGCAAGGACTAGACGAGAAAATATAGCACAGGAAGCGGAGTTTTATGGAGCAATGGATGGAGCAAGTAAATTTGTAAGTGGCGATGCCATAGCAGGGATTGTTATTACTTTAGTAAACATCGCAGGTGGAATGATAATAGGCGGATTAATGCAAGGTATGGGGATTTCTGATGCATTGTCTACCTACACGATTTTAACTGTTGGTGATGGATTAGTATCACAAATTCCTTCTTTAATTAACGCTACGTCCGCGGCTCTGCTTATTACAAAGGCATCAAGCAAGTCCAGTCTGGGTGGAGAATTGGCCTCCCAGTTATTTACGATACCAAGGACGCTGGCGTTTGCATCAGGCATCCTGGGCTTTTTTGGTTTAATTCCGGGCATGCCAAAAGTCCCTTTTATAGCGATGTCAATTTTCTTTGGTTTTATGTTTTTCATTACAAGGAGAGCTTCAGCCAGTGAGGTTATGGAAAAAGAAGAGAAAGAGGAACAGGAAGCGAAGAGATTAAAGGAATTAAAAGAACCTGAGAAGGAAATTGAAGCCCTGCTACAGGTAGATAGAATGGGGGTTGAGGTTGGTTATAAATTGGTGCCGTTGGTTGATCCTAAAAAGACAGGGGGGGTTTTGAGTAGGATTAGCGCGCTTAGAAAACAGCTTGCCAGGGATATGGGCACAATAATTTCTCCTATACGTTTGAGGGATAATCTGCAACTGTCTCCCAATGAATATCATATAAAGATAAAGGGAGAAACTGTTGCTAGGGGAGAATTAATGCCTGATAGTTATCTGGCTTTAGGTGGGGACGAACAAGAACCAATTGAGGGCATTAAGACAGTGGATCCGGCTTATGGTCTGCCGGGTGTATGGGTTTCTGAATCTAAAAAAGAATCGGCTGAATCGGCAGGTTATACGGTGATTGATCCCACATCCGTTTTAATTACACATTTGACAGAGGTTATTTAGTCTCAAGCCCACGAGATAATTACCCGGGAAGATATTCAAAAGATAATTGATAATTTGAAAAAAGATTCACCGACTTTAGTGGATGAATTGACACCCAGCGTTCTTACGTTGGGTGTTGTGCACGAAGTAATCAGAAATTTGCTGAGAGAGAGAATTTCAATAAGAGATTTTGCTACTGTTCTTGAAACTCTTATTGACCACGCGCCTGGTACAAAAGATCCAGAGGCCCTGACAGAATATGTGCGACAGAGGCTGTGCAGAACGTTATGTGGGCAATATCAAAATGAAGCAAGTAAGATTAGTACTATCTCGTTGGGACCGGGATTAGAACAGGAAATTGCGAATTCCATCCACACAACAGGGAATAAATCCATACTTGCTTTAGAGCCAAACTATGCCCAGAAGATAATAGATGCAATCGCAGAAACTATGAAGAAGACTTACTCATCCAGTAGTAACACAGTGCTTTTAACGTCTTCCGCAGTGAGAAATCACATCAGAAAACTTATAGAAAATGCGATACCGTATTTACCGGTGTTGTCGTATAAGGAGATAGCGCCGGGAATTCAAATTGAATCACTTGGAGTTGTAAACCTGGCTGAGGGGGGTGAACTTAACAAATGAAGATTAAATCTTTTATTGCTCCCACAATACAGGAAGCGCTGACGAGGGTAAAAAGAGAATTGGGTGATTCTCCCCTGATCCTTGATACCAGAGATATAGAGGAGGGAGATATTAAAGGCATTGCAGGCCGGAAATTGGTTGAAATTGTTGCAGCAGAAAATTGTATTGAACAGGAAAGCAATGAAAAATTGGAGAGCGATGACTGTTTAGGTGTGTTTTCAGAGGTAGAGCATGACTTAGAGAGTGGTTTGCCCGAAGCAGTCAGGGAATTATCTGACAGGCTCAGCGTCCAACAAGTAGAAGAAGAACATACTAAAATCCTGACAAGAGAGACGCTGTGCGATCTGGGAAAAGAAGGTTTTGAAGAAATAGATTTACAACAGCAGATAATTAAAGAAAAGTTCATTAGTAAGATTACAATTCCTGCTTCTAATTTAGTAAACGAGGAAACTCATAAAACAATGGCATTTATAGGGGGTGCCGGAGTGGGAAAAACTACAACTATTTCAAAATTAGCATTAAGCGCAAGAATCCATTCTGACAAGGATATATTACTAATAAGGCTCAAAGATGATGCCGGGGAAGAGCTGTACAAGCTTGCAGAGTTGATAGGAGCAACGGTGTGGGTTGTTACAACACGTCAAGAGCTTCGAATGATTATAGATGAATTTGGAAGTACATCACTTATTTTCATAGATACACCGGGAATAAACCATCTTAATAATGTTAAATTGTTGGAGTTGAAGGAATACATTCATGATATACCAGATTTAGAAACTCATCTTGTTGTCAGTGCGACAACAAGATTTGCTGATGTCATTAATACTGTCAGAAATTATGCTGTTGTACCAGTCCAAAGATTACTTTTTACCAAGGTTGATGAAACTGATATTTATGGCACGCTGTTTAGTGTTGCGATGGCCACGAAGATTCCTCTTTCTTATATTGCCAATGGGCAAGAGATAGAGGGAAATATTAAACCCGTTACGGGAAATATGATTGCTGAAATGGTATTAGGATAATAACAAATTGATGATCAGAAGGGAGTAGATTTATATTAAATGCTAAAACAACAACTAACATTGAGTGGATATAGGTATAGCATATATGTTGCCGTATCAGCTTTTTTCTTTACGTGTTTTCTCGGTTATGTGTCAGGCGTGGCTGTTGAAACCTGCATGAAGAAGGCGATTATATCTACCGGTATATTTGGAACAGCATCCTTTGTTTCAGTAAAGATATTAGTGAGTTATATTCCTGACAATTTCAATATATTTAAACGCAAAGACAATGTTGATGCCGGCAAACCGGAAGAATGACCTGTGCAGGATTTGTAAAGAGGTATAGAGAATGCGGTTATTTAAGCAAATTACAGATTAGTTTTATGTCAGATTGCCACAATTACTGGAGGGTTTTAAATGCCAGTACATATTACCAAAAGACAATTATCGCAACGTAGACATAGTGTTGTAAATAGGGCAACCCGGGATAAGCTCATACTGGAGCATCTTCCTCTTGTAAAGCATGTGGTGGGAAAGATTATGATTTGTCTTCCCTCGCATGTTGACAGGGAAGATTTGATTGAGTCTGGAATCTTAGGGTTGATAGAGGCGGCTGAAAGATTCGACAAAAAAAAAGGTGTTAAGTTTAAAACTTATGCTTACCACAGGATTAGGGGTTCTATTCTGGATTATCTTAGATTGCAAGATTGGGTACCTCGCTCAGTTAGAGAAAAAGAAAATCTGATTAAGGACGCATACCGTTTGCTCGAGCAAGAACTTGGTAGAATTCCTTACACCGAAGAAGTTGCTGAAACTCTGGGTATTAGTTGTAGTGAACTTGATAAAATACTGGCAGAAATTAACCTGTGTTCACTGCTGTATCTTGAGGATATTGGTTATGGAAACAGTGAGAGTTCGGAGACAAGGGCGACTGTGGTTCTTAAGGATTGTCAGGCTCGTGAGCCGTCAGACGTCTTAGAATCGCGAGAAGAGCAAAAGACATTAGAGCGTACTATTACCGAACTTCAACCTAAAGAGAGGATGGTTGTTACCTTATATTATTACGAAGATATGCTTCTGAGGGAAATAGCTGAAGTTATGAATCTATCTGAATCCAGGGTATCACAGTTACATCATAGGGCATTGGTCTCAATCAGAATGAAAGTAAATAGATCTAACACTACTCGCTAGCATAAATTAGCAACCAGCCCGGCCACCAGCCCGAAGGAGCTATTTATAGATTATGAGTGATGGTATTCGATCCATACATTATCTTTCTCAGGTAAAACAGATTAGTCCAAAGAAGCGAAATACCGGCAGGAAAGATGGCAAGAAAGGGGAACAAGAATTTTCGGAACACATATCGGTTAGTGGTGGAGATGAAAGAAACAAAAAAAATAAAAAGAGCAGTCCTGACCAAAAAGGGGCAGAGGGAAAAGAAGGTTTATCGAGAACTGACGATTTAGATGTAGGTTGTGGAACGATTATAGATGTCGAGGCATAAATGAGCAATTATGCGGCAATAATCCGAAGTAGTTTAGTGGAAAATACAAAGGTAGGATGTGATCTGTATTTAAAAAATCACGTTAATGGGACTACCAGATACATTTTATTTTGCCGTGGAGATGAACCATTCGGTAATGATAGGACAAGAAAATTAATAGAACACAACATAGAAAAACTATTTATTCGTACGGGAGACTATAAGGAATACTTCAGGTATCAGGAGGAAAATCTACAAACCATTCTTGCAGACGGAGAAAAGAGTTCAAAGGAGAAATCGGATATAGTTTATAATGTTGCAAAATATTTGGCCCAGGATCTTTTGGGTGATCCCAGGTCCGGAGCTACCATGAAAAGAGCTACGAAATGGGTAGATAATACTGTTAAATATATTCTCCACGACGAAAATGCATTTTCCAGCTTATTAAAGGTAACTTCCCATGATTATTATACGTATACGCACTCGGTAAATTTATCTGTACTGGGACTGCTTTTTGGTAAACATATTTCTCTGGATGCACATGACCTGAATTGCCTCGGGACAGGTGCATTATTACATGATCTGGGTAAGGTTGAAATCCCATTGAAAATCATTAACAAACCTGGAAGATTGACAAAAGAGGAGTTTGAGATAATGAAGAAGCATCCTGAACTGGGGGGAGCGTTTTTGGAAGGAAAAAAGGACATAGACGAGAAGTCTTTAAAAGTAGTCATTCAACATCATGAAAACTATGATGGTACCGGCTATCCCAATAGAATTGGAGGAAAGGATATTCATTTGTTTGGAAGGATTTCCAGAATAATTGATGTGTATGATGCGATGACTACAAATAGGACTTATGCAAAGGCAAGGACACCATTTGAAGCTCTTATCGAGATGAAAGAAAAGATGACTAATTGCTTTGAGGGAGGATTGCTTAAAGAGTTTATATGCTTCTTGGGCCCCTATAGCCTCAGTAAAAAGTGAAGAAGAAATAACATATTATGTGCCTTATTTCATAAATACTGTGACATACCTACTCGCAATGATGACAGGTGTCGATTTGGTATTGAATATGTCACCGTATTTATGAAACCGTGTACTAAGAAGGTTCTTAAATTGAAAGGGAAGTATAATGCTTAATTATTTACCTATTACATTAAACAGTTTAAGGTCGAATACTATAATTAATTGTAATATTTACTTGCTTGCGAGTGTTAACGGTGCCAGTCGTTATATATTATATTGTAGGGGTGATGTAGTCTTTGCGGACGAAAAAAAAGAGATGCTGGTAAGAAAGAATATCAACAGACTTTTTATTAGCAGAGATGACCGACAGAGATATTTCGAGTACTTGGAATTGAATTTCCAGAATATCATGTCTGATGAAAAGATACCTCCTGATGAAAGATCACAAATCGTGCACAATGCCGCTACAAACCTGGTTAAAGAGATCTTTAAAGACCCGAAAACCGGGCATATTAGAAGGGTTAAAAAATTTGCTTACAATATGGTTGATTACGTTCTTAGAGATGGCGGGGCTTCGCTTAGCTTGCTTAAAATAGCGAAGCATGAATATTATACCTATACTCATTCGGTAAATGTTGCAACCATAGGGACTTTATTTGCAAAGAATCTAGGTTTAAGTGAGAATGACTTAAAATCGTTTTGCACGGGAACGCTTCTGCACGATCTTGGCAAAATTAAGATTAGTCCGACTATTCTTAACAAAAATGGGAGATTGACAGAGGAAGAATTTGGAGAAATAAAAAAGCATCCTGAATTAGGGGTACAAATCTTGAAAGAAATGGGAAGTGGTTTTGAAGATGAATATATAATAATGTTACAACATCATGAGAACTGCGATGGTACCGGCTATCCATATGGACTTAAAAAAAATGAAATACATTCTTCCGGCAGGATTGCCCGCATAGTTGATATATACGATGCATTAACTACAAAAAGAGCGTATTCATATGCACAGACGCCGTACGATGCAGTGAGAATGATCAAGGACAGGATGCTGAATGCGGTTGACCTTGTCTTGTTTAAGCAGTTTATAAGATTTCTTGGTGGTTATGGAAAGTTTTAACAACATGAGGAAAAAAAGGACGGAATTTTTAATAAATGAACTCAGGAATTTTCAGTTAGCATAGAGAGTAATTTTTTGTATTAGCGGCAATCTGTTGCTATTAAACGACTTATATACTATAGAAATTGCAAGGTGATTCAAAATGTCTTTTGGGCATACCAGTTGCTCTTAAATCAACAGGAAGTCTAGGAATTGACAGTAGGGGCACGGAGTCCCGTGCCCGTACAGGGGAATTACGCAATGTGGGAAAGGTTGCAACACAATGATGGCCAGGAGATTGAGGAACCCGTCGGAACGACTAGATCGGGTGGGCCAGTAAAGGGTTTTAAGTTTGACAGGCGGTTAAAGAGAAAAAATACAGCTAATTCCGGACAGGCAAGGCAATACAATGAGGGACTTACGTTAATGGATTTAGTTGAAATATTTACAGATGAAGCTGGCAAAATTTGTAAGAATAAAACTGTCGCAAACCTGATTGCTTTAGAATTGCTAAAAGATTATATAAAAAAGCATGTGGGTAACATAAAGATTGTTTCGTAGAGGAGGTATCCAAATGATAGCAACTACAAGAACAGAACTGTTTGGGACAAAGAAAAAAGGAAAAAATGTAAGAACAGGTCATGTTGAAATAAACAGTTTATATTTTGACAGGAAAGAGAGTGAGAGGATTGGAATAGCATTGAATTCAGTGTTCAAGCTCGAGAAGCTCTATGAGCTGATAACTGATATAACTATGAAGGTATTGGAAGTAAAGTGCGTCTCTCTAATGGTCCTGGAAGGAGATGCCCTGCGTATAAAGTCTTCGAAACATATTCCGGAAGATGTAATGAAACAATGCAAGGTAAAACTGGGGGTTGGAATATCAGGGTGGGTAGCCTTGAAGGGTGTGCCTCTACTTGTCAAGAATGTAGAAGAAGACGTTAAGTTTAAGAGGAGAAACAATAAAAGATATTCTAATAAGTCTTTTATATCTGTGCCCGTTATTCATAATGGCAGGATTATAGGAGTAATTAATGTTAGTGATAAGAATAATAATAAATCATTTGTAAAGAATGATGTTGAATTACTTAAGGTTGTTGCGGGGCATTCTGCTATTGCCATCAGAAATGCCATTTTGGTTAAAAAATCTAAGAAACACACGATCGTTGAAGAACTTGATAATTTTTACAATAATGATAATAATAAATTTCTGCCGGTAACCCTACAAAGTCTTAAATCAGGAGCTTTTAATACATGTGAATTATATATGGAAAATAATAATAACGGTAAAAGGCAATATATTTTGTATTGGAAGGGAAAAGATACGGGCGCTCGCAATGGCAACGTGAGCCAGTTATTTAATAATGAAAAGAGGGAAGAGTTTATCAGGAAGAATATTAATAGGCTTTTTGTCGAAAAAAATGGCAGAAAACAATATTTGCGGTTCATGGAAACAAATCTCGAAAGGATTGTTGAGGACAATGGTGTTAGCCTGAAAGAGAAATTTCGAGTAATCAATGACGTTGCTACCAATATCATTAAAGATGTTAGTGTTGCGCCTGATGGGTGTTGCAACATAGAAAGGTCCAGGCATTGGGTAAATATTGTGACAGATGTTATTCTTAACAACCAAAATCATATTCTGGGAATGTATAACACTACAAAACGTGATGGGCATTCTTATGAACGTTCTACAAATGTTACAGTGCTGGGTTTGGTTTTTGCACATTACCTTGGTTCGGGTATTGGTGAATTAAATAAGTTAGGCTTGGGTCTACTCCTTCAGGATGTTGGTATGTGCAAGATTGACCCTTCAATAGTTAACAAATCTGCTAAATTGAACAAAGAGGGATTTGAGGCTGTACAAAAACATTCGGAAATAGGATTTCAAATGCTGCATGATACCGATAGAGTTGTAAAGGAATCTTGTTTGCCTGCCTTGCTGCATCATGAAAACTATGACGGTAGCGGTTATCCCTATGGTTTGAAAGGAAACAACATCAACCACTATGGCAGAGTATCGCGTATTATCGATGTATTTAGCGCCCTTACATCTAACAGGCCATATGCAAGTGCAAGCAGCCCTGATAAGGCTTGTGGGATAATGAAAGATAATATGAAAGGGGCTTTCGATCCGGATATGCTTCATGGTTTTATAGGTCTTTTGAGATCTACTCAGATTGCCACAGGAATCACCTCTTCCGCAGCTACTTTGAAGAAATGAAGGCCCGTGATATAGGGTAGTGTAACATCAGTTTGAACCCTCCAGGTCTTCTCCATTCCATATAATGTGTACCATAGCATAGGGCTATAACTTGCCTTAATTATCCTTCTCTCTCAGTATCATTGTCTCTATAACTCTCGATCCTTAATTGCAAATCCCAATAAAAATCCCCCTCTTTCACATTTTAGAAAGAGGGGGATTTATTCTTTGTATCAATCTTTATTATATTACCATCAAAAAGTAGTGGCATTCCTGAGAATGCAGGGGAGGATTATGGTTTGCGTTCAGGGGGAAGAGAGAGGGTGTTGCTATACCTTGAATTTTATTTAAATTTCTTTACCAGGTATCCCCTCATTCTCTGAAATTGTTTGGCTTGCTTTACTATCTTCTCTTCTGCTTCCTGATGTGACATATCCATGGTCTGCCTGTAAAAAGATGCAACCCTTGCAAAGTAAAGGGGTTTCAGGGCCTCTACTACCGCTTCTTTATTTTCTGACATTTCGTATGCAAAGATAAAGTCATAGAGTTTCTTTGCCCACAATTCTGATCCGATATTCCATTTCCTTGCAAGATACATCTTCCTGGTTATATTATAATGGGATGGTGAGAGAATAGACGAAATCATTCCTTCGTTCTCTAAAAACCCCTCGAAGCTTGCTTTTCTGATACCCTTGTAGTCAACGGAAAGCCCCTGTGGTTCTTTATAACTGAAGTCGCCAAAGATCGGGCAGTCCTTGTTACCACTTCCATTCATCCAGACGTTGCTGAACTTGGAGATATTTGAAAAAAGGGTAGTTATAACCTGGGTAAACATAGCCCCAAGCTTTGGTGCGCTTGGTTTGTGGACTTTGGATCCCAGTACAACCTGGCAGATCTTGAAGCCGTTTAAGAGGGCCGAGGTGGTCATAAATATGTCTATGCCATACTGCCTGGTATTCTTTTCCCACGCCATTCCCAGCCAGTATCTTGTCATCTTGGGTGAGAAAGAAAAGTCGCCACCTATGGGCTGTCTGATATTTGCCTTGAAGAGAGAGTAAATCAAGGGATAAGTTATGTGGTTTGTTATTGTGCCGTCGTATTCGTTCCTGGAGTATATGGGGGTTGCATAGTCATATCCCTCCAGAATCGGTGTGGCAAAGGTTTTCACCCATTCCGGGGTGATACTCTTTAGATCGGCATCCACAACGACTATGGCTTTTGCCTTACGTTGCACGACCTCTACAAAGAGATTCCTCATATTGTTGCCCTTACCTACTATAGCTTCTTCTGTACTGATGTACCTTTTAGGGATATTGCCTGTTTCGGCCCCCAGAAAGGCCTCCTTTGTTCCATCCTTGGAGTTGTTATCAACATTGATAATTACAGCAGAATGTGTAGGGAAGTATTTCTTCAGTCCCAGGGCAATTTGGCGTGCTACAAATGCTATATTATCTGCTTCATTCAGAGATGGTATGCCGACGATGATATCCGTTTCGTTACATTTATTATTCATAAGCAGTGCCCATAGAAAAACTTACATTGCTAGCTTAAAACCCGCAAGGTCAAGATTTTGAGCAGCTAATAATATGTTTATATACCTATATCCTCATTATCGTCTTTATGGGGTAGAACTTAAGCCCAAATTCCGGGTGATGCCATTTTCTGTACCTGCCTTGCCTGCCCGCCCGGCAACGCCGTTCGGACGGGCCAACAGGCAGAGATTGTCTAAATTCAAGATACCATCGTTGTATTTTCGCACAGTTTTATTCTCCCTATTCGTTTTTTGTATCACAAACTTTATTCCATAAACTTGGCCGGAAATAGTGTATGCTGGATAATAACCCTTAAAGGGCAGAATTCTTAACACCCTTTTCCTATCTCAAAACTCGAAAGTATTATTAATATACAACTACCGTACCAAAGTAAACTTCGTGAAGAGTCTTAGTATTATTCTGCTCTAAATACGTCACCGAATTTACGAACAAGAGCACTTAGTCCTCCTTTAGTAAAGGGGGATTTGTTCATTATTGATCATATTTTCGGGGTTGACTAGACATAGTCGGACAGGTGTGTCTACCTATTTATAGCATCCACTCCGCCTTGTGGATGGGAACTTTAGTTACGGAGACATTTCTTGCTTATCGAACCACGTCTACAAATCTTGGTGTATTGATTTGTTGTATTTTTGATGATTTTACTCTTCTTATTTTCTTGCTAAGGTTGCCTGCCTTTGTTTTTATACCACCTATTGTTGAAGATAATGATTTCATGCTGTCCCGGTCGTGGTTTACTAATTTGGTGATTATGGAGTGTAGTTGTTTCAGTAGCGAATCAATCCTTTTATCTGATGTAAGGGTTTTGGGATTTGACATAATTTTTTTCTGCAACTTTATGTTAACCTTCTCAAAGCGTTTGATATCCTCAATATGAGTTTCCTTCTTTGTTATTAATGAGTTCAGGTCTTCTATGTTCTCAGATTTTATTGCCTCTTCCTGTTTCTTTGCCAGGCTTAATAACGGCTCATAGTGTTCTAATTTTCTTTCCAGATAAGAGATTATCTCTTCGTTTTGATTAGGCATTTGAATTTTACCTTTCGTCACTTCTATTTAGATGGACAAGTCCATGTTTGCTTCAGGAGTGTTGGTATCCGGGATTTTTACGTTTGGATCGTCTTTTATACCTTCCCATGATGTTCTTAATTCTGATAAGATTGTTTTTGCCGTATCTAATGCTTTTATGTTCAGGTTTGTATCAGCGTCCATTATCTCGCGTACAACAAAGCTATATAAGCGTGATAATGAAGCAGCAATTTCCCCTCCCTTGTCCTGATCTAATGATTGCATCAACTCAAATACAATATTACATGCCTTTGTCAGTGAATCGTGTTTTTCCTCATGTTTTTCCTCTGAAATTTCTTCTCTCGCTTTACCAAGTAAGAGTATTGCTTTATCATATAACATTATAATCAGGCTTAATTGGTCTACGGTTTCGACCTGTGACTTCTTATACGAATCGGTTTTTTGTGTTTTCATTTGCCTCTCCTCAATAATCAGGTTTTAATTTTATGAACTGGATAGAGATTTAAGTTGCTGTGCTAAAAAAGAGCTCATTGTTTGAAGTCTTGCAAGAGCCATTTCCAGTTGAACGAATTGGTTCTCTAACCGCACCTGTTCCATCAACAACCTCACTTCCATACCGTTTATGGTATCCTGTATATCATCAATTGTATCCTTAAGTCCATCCATTCTGATAGTGACAAGTCCGTCATACTGGTCGGTAAAGAAGTCGAGCTCGCGGTACATTTCCTCCGCCACCCCTATCGTCAGCTTTACGTTGCCCTTCGGGCCCGGCGTTATGGTGCCAAACTCAAGACTGCCGCCACCTTGTTTATTTTCTACTAGAGTGATACTTAGCTGGCTGACTCCGTCATAGCTGTCGTTTATTGAAATCTGGCCATTTGCATCTATTGTTGCACCTGTCCCGGATAACCCAAAATTCGTTTCTATACTGGTTAATAAGTCATCTACAGAATTGGATATACTTATTGTATAATCATAAGAAACAGTAGTTCCGTCATGTTTTGTTCCTGATATACTGATTGTATCACCAGTTGTTACCAGATTTGTATCTGTTCCTTCTGTGTCAATTTGACTAAATAAGGTAGCACTAGTAATTGGGTCTGTACCAAATATATCATTATTTGCTTTACTGCCTACCAGTGATTCATTTGTGGAAGTAACCTTTATAGAAAGTCTCTCAATACTTGTTGTATCTCCATCGGCAGGAGCATCACCTACTAATATCTGCCCCGAGCCTGTAGCGGCTTCTCCGTTTATTGTACCGGCAACGTCTACGCCGGCGTAAGTGGTATCTACTATCCCTAAGTGATCATTGCCCCCTTCTGATATTGTAAAACCGTGGTTATCTCCATAAATATCGTGTGTGATTACGAGATTGTTTCCGCTTGCAGATGCCGTTATCTCCATTGCGTATCTGCCTTCCACAGTTGTCGAAATCGTGCCAAAGTCCACACCTAATCCAGCAGGTAATGGGTCTCCATTTGAATCTGTTATGGCAATCGACAATTGACTATCTCCAACTGTATTTTCTGTTATCACAAGATTCCCACTTGTATCAATTGTGGCTGATACTCCATTATTATATGTATCTTCTATAAAAGAAAGGAAATCCTGGATTGTATCTGTAGTTTTGTCGCTAATTGTAAACGTATTACTTACAGATATACCTGAACGTGTTGTTCCACTAATTGAGATTATTTCATCAGTCTGGCTCATCAGTGTTTCTCCATCAATTGCATCAAAGGTGGTACTACTGGTTATAGCAGAACCACCTGCTGTTTGCGCATTATCTCCCACAAGGATTTCGGTGTATTCATTAGCAAGTTCTGAATTGATTGTGTTTACGATATTGGCCAGAGAGTCGCCGGTAGCGGTGCTTCCGTTAAGGTCTATTTCCGCCACCCTGCCGGTAAGGGTATCCGTAATAGTTACTGTTTCGGTGAATCCTCCCCCAATTCCGCTGCTGATGTCACTGGTTCCTGTCACAGTTGCCTGGGTAGCGGCGGTGTTAATTACTACTGCATAGTCTCCCTGTACTGTATCTTTGGTATGGCCTATGTACGTAATTTCACTATCTGTTGTGGTGCCCTCAGCGGTAAATAATCTCTTGACGGCATTGAAATCGGTATTTATTGCCGAGAGGAAGTCGGTACTATCCAAGGATAATTTGCCTTTTATATCGGAGGTTATTCCGATCAGTGAGAGTGCATCATAGTCACCCGAGAGTAGTGGGTTGGTGCTTATAATCGTTGATTGAATCATGCTTTTGATTGTATGCAGGACGCCTTCACCTGCAAGCTCACCGGAGCTTTCTGTATCTTCATCATACGTGAATTGCTGGTTTATGAATTCAATTATGCTGTTGTATTCGGTTATAAAGTCATTTACACTGGATTTTATACTATCGGTATCCCTGGATATGGTCAAGTTTACTGTGGTATCATCAGTTTCCACCCTTGTCAGGTCAATTGTGACCCCGCTTATGACATCATCAATTGAATTGCTGCTTTGTGTAATGGCGACTCCGTCTATTTCTACATTTGCATCTTGTCCTGCCGTAACCTGCATATCATAGCCCTCTACGGTTGCTGCAATAGCGCCAAAATCAAGGCTGCCGCCGCCCTCATTATTAGTAATCAAGGTCAGTGATATCTGGCTGTCGCCTGCAGTCGGGTCTATGATGGCTATTTTTCCTGTAGCATCGATATAGGCATCTGCATAGGAAGTTCCGCCATATTGGTTTTCTATGGCGGTAAGAAGACTGTTTATGTTCTTATAACCGCCACTGTAAATATCAAAGATAGCGGTGGTAATAGCAGTCCCATCACTGTTTGTGCCCTGGATAGTAATAGTGTCGAGGGTGTTCACACTGGCGCCGGATATCTGGTCAAATGTAGTAGTTCCGCTAATTGCAGCACCTCCGTCTGTGTTAGCTACAGAGCCTATATGCACCTCATTCACACTACCATTAGTGCCTTCCAGGATGCCCAGGGTCTCAAGTACGTTATTATTATCTGAGAAAGTTGTTGTGCCGCTGATATCAATATAGAATGTCTCCACACCATCCGTAGTCGTACTCGTAACGGTGGCAGTTATGCCTGTCATACCATCGATAGTACTGGCAATATCAGATAGGGAATCGGTTGCAAGGTCTATGGTACGGGTGTAAGTTCCAATGGTGACCATGCCACTCTGGGTGCTTGTCAGGCCGAGCAGAGAACCAACGGCTGTGCTGCTACTGGATAATTTATCGGATTCTGCACCGTCGCTTGTAGTATTTTTAATGGTGGTACTGCTGGTAGTAAAACCCAGTGTCTGGAGTATATTACTGGCTGATGCGTCGAGTATGTTGAATTCATCTTCACCTGTGTTGTCGCTTGTAAGTACCAGGCGATTGTCTGTGCTTGAGACGGATAGAATGGATGCCGTCACCCCGGTTGCGTTAGTGCCGGAGTTGGCATTGTTAATACTTGAGGCAATGTCATTCAATGAATCTGTTGTGTCAACGCTTATGGCCTTGCCGTTTATGACAAACTCGCCTGAGATACCCAGCGCTGTCGAAGCGCTGGAATAGCTCTCTGATGATAACTTCCTTGCCTGTGCTAACTGCGAGGATGATGTAAATCTTATCGTATGGGTGCCGGGAGTTGCGTCGGTTGTGGTTGAGACCGAAAGAAGGTCACTGGCTTCAAAGGTAGTTGAGTCGGTTGTTGTTACATTTTTGAAGACATTGAAGGTGTCGACATCCCTGAGGATGTCTGCTGTTGATTTAAAGCTTGATAGTTGTGTGTTGAGAGATTGGTAAGCCTCCAGTTTGTTACCGTATGTAGTCTGATTACTGGCGACGACGTCGATGCGCTTTCTGCTTACGGCGATAAGCTGTTCGATTATGGTTGCGGTGTCAAGTCCTGAAACTAAACCGCTGACGGAGCTAATGCCTGCCATTTAACCTCTTTCCTAATTTGCTACATTGGATTGTGTGATATAAATTCATACTCGTTCCCACGCTCAGCGTGGGAACGAGAAAGATTATGAATATTTTACCCTGTTAAATAAACTATTCTCCTTCTTATTCCTTCAAATGGAATAAGCAATATTTGTACCAAATATAGTAAATTTCCGGTATATCTAAGGTTTTGTATAGCAACGACTTATGGTTGCAGTAATTTAAGCGTCCTGATACATTATGAAATTTAATAGGTCATATTTACACTCGGTGTGATTTTTTTTCCCTAACTTCATCATTCGTCAAATGGTTAAATAGTTGATTCGTTAAATTGTATTATCTGGATATACACTTGACTGAAGTGGTTAGATTATGACTATTTTAGTATCAGGGACTAAAACCCCCCTCACCTTAATCCTCTCCCCTGGGGGAGAGGGAAGGTCTCCAGGGGCGCCCCTGGAAGCTGCTTCAAGATCCGACTCAGGCGGGGTGAGGGGGGGAAATATGGTCTATCAACTCATAAAGTGATCCACGTGATTGTCTACAGAATTGTATGTTCTCCTGGTAATGAAATCACCCGTAACCTTCTGCTATGCAAGCTGTTGAAGATCGTGATGCCCTGATCATTTGATCTGACAATCTGTATTTTTCTTCTTTAGGAAAATTCTTGCATAACTGCCAGACCTTCTTTCTTATGTCTCTGCATCGTTGTCAAACTTCTAGATCACGGAAATCATTGTATTTCGATTTTGCCATTTAACCATTTAACCATTTAACCATTTAACCATTTAACCATTTAACCATTTAACCATTTAACGACACCAATCTATATATAAGAAAAGGGAGGGTAGATATATATCCACCCTCCCTTTTTTGTTCATGATGCAAAAACATTGATAAGAATTCGCAATACTTAACCAAGTACACCCAGTATTGACTGTGGCGCCAGGTTAGCCTGCGCAAGCATTGCTGTACCAGCTTGAAGCAATATCTGGTTCTTAGTGAAGGCTATTGTTTCAAATGCTAAATCGGCATCTCGTATCACAGATTCAGCAGCGGTTATGTTTTCGACACTAGTGGCAATGTTTGCTATGGTAAATCCAAACCTGTTTTGCGTAACACCTATTTCTGAACGCCTGGTTGCCAGTGTACTGATAGCAGCATCAACCAGGGTTAAGGCGGCTTGCGCGCCGGACTGTGAATCAACATCAATGCTATTTATGGTCAGTCCAGTTGCAGTCATGTCACCCAGGCTGAATGCAATTCTGTCGTTTACGTCATCTCCACTACCTACCTGGAATGTAGACTCACCAAGGTCTCCGGTTGCCATAGTACCATTCGCAGTAACGTTGGCGTCTTGGTCGTATTCGGAGTTAACCACAACGCTTATGCCAAGACTTGAGAAGCTTAATGTTTTTGATTCGCCATCGGCTATATCACCGTTAGCAACTGTTATGGCCTGTGTCGTACCTCCAAGACTGATCGTCATTAGCTTATCAGTAGCTGTGGTAGTTATTGCGACGGTGTAAGTTGTATTTGCAGTAGCACCTGACGCGTCAACAGAGTTTACATCAAAGGCGCCACCTAATGCTCCATAAGTTGTTACGTTAGTGGTACCGAAGGTGCCATCTATCAATGCCGTAGTTCCGTATTTTGTTGATTTAGCGATTCGGTCTATTTCTTCCTTAAGTGTGGTTACCTCTGAGTTAATGTTAGTACGGTCGGCGGACGTAGTGTTAGCAGATGCGGCTTGTGTTGCAAGTTCTTTCATCCTGGAAAGGATACCTGATATCTGGTCTGCACCACCTTCTGCCACCTGTAATAGAGAGTTTCCTTCGCTTGCGTTTCTTGATGCCTGATACAAACTTCTTATCTGTGCTCTGAATTTCATTGACACAGAAAGACCTGCTGCATCATCAGCTGCTCGGTTTATCCTGTAACCTGAAGAGAGTCTTTCCAAAGATTTTGAAAGATTCATGTCAGATATCGTCATTTGCCTGTGTGTGTTTAAGGCAGCGATATTGTTTTGTATTCTTAAACCCATTTTAAAATCCTCCTTGATTTGTGTGGAGCGTTTAATATGCTCAACACGGGAACCAATTTTAGAATTTTTGCTAATCTAACTTCCATGCCAGCTTAGCACAAAACCTAAAACTAAAAATAAAATACAGTAAAAAATAAAATTATCAAAAATACACTTCTTTACTCACCTAATATTTTTCACCTCCTTCTTGTGATAAAATTGTCTAAATTGGCTGTATGGGTAATGCTTACTGCGGTTATTATCGGTTGTAGAGGGAAAGACTTTAGCGGATTTTCCAAAAAAGTGGGATTTATTGACTGTGTTATATGCTTATGATAAAAAGGACTTAGGTCTTCACTAGAGGAAAAAGCGAGAAGAAGTGGAAGGCAACAGCTCAAATCCCCCTTAATCCCCTTTCCCGCCCGGCCAGGCCGTTCGCCTGCCCGACTGCGTCGTTCGGGCGGGGACGGGTAGAAAAGGGGGAAACCCGCCTGCCATCTGTCGGGCAGGGAGGGGGATTTGAGTAGGAGATTCTTCGTCCAAAGCCTCAGAATGACATTATGGGGGCTTTTGGCCGAAGTCATACCTGAGGGCGGTCTCGCCTCTGGCGAAAATCTCTTATGCGTAACATATTGTTTAAAAGATTATTCTAAATTTGTAATTCAAAAATATCGAGTAGGGGCACGGAGTGGTTCGGCTGAGCTCACCGTCGAAGTCCCCGTGCCTGTTCGAATATCGAATTAAGACTGATGAATGACAAAATTAGGCATTTCCTTTATTACGACACAGTCTGTAAAGGGGGACTAAATCCCCCCTGTCTCCCCCTTTAGAAAAGGGGGAATGAAGGGGGATTTGAGTAGAAGGGTGGATTGAGGATGGCATTTAGATACCCACGGAGACTAAATTCTGGGCAGAAGAAGGAGTTAAGACTTCCCGCCCGGCCAAGCCGTTCGCCCGCCCGTGCCGGTTCGGACGGGTAGTCTTTTAAATTAAGGTCAAACCCTGCCTTTCGGGTCATTTAGAAGAGGCCTCTGTCTGTGGGCGGCCCTGCCCGTCCGGCAGGCGGGCATGCTGAACGGGGTGGGGAGCTTCACTCGGAGTGCCGGGGTCCAGTAATGTGGCAATCTCAAAGGAGAAATTTGCCGGAAGCTCCTTTTGTTGTTTCATCAAGGTTATTCCGATATTGGCGTAGAGTTTGCTTAAATCGGATATACTGTCGATTGTAATATTTCTGGGAAGGTCCAGGCATTTCAATAATTCGTCACAACTAAGTATGCAGCCTTCCGGATCATTCAGGGATATATAAATTTTACTCAGTGCAAGGTTGGCCTCCAATACGTATTTATTCAGCTTTAATGTGTTTAGAAAACATTCCTTTGCCTTAGTATAGTCTGACTCACCCAAATATAAAGAACCCAATCTTACGAGCACTTCTGCATTTTCAGGTTTTGCTTTTAGTGCTTTATTATATGTATCTTTTGCCTGTGCAATTTTTCCTATTCTCTCAAGTGTGATACCCAGGTTAAATAAAGCATCAATATGTTGTTGGTCTTTATTGATGACTGACTGAAACATATTAATAGCTTCACTAAACTGATTTTTCTCCAAAAGGAGAAGTCCCGCTCGGTATTGTGCAAATGTTTCATCAGGGTAATGCTCCAGAATCTTTTTGAGATGGGTCAGGGCTTTGTCCGGCTCTCCGGACTTTTCATACGTTTCAGCTATATAGTATTGAATACTCCTGTTATTGGGGTCATTTTTTAGCCCATCTCTGAAGAATTTTTCCGCCGGTTTAAGATTACCTTGTTCCAGAAAATGCTTTCCGATTACGAGATAAGGATCCCATTTATTATCCGTGCAACTTATGGCGTTTTTTAGCGACTGAATCCCCTCGTGTTCCTGGCCATGTTCATAATAAGCGATAGCCATCCGTGAATGGGCTTGCCAGACGTGTTGATGAAGGTTGTTGTATGGTATATCCAGAGCCTTGGTTGGGTTTGATTCGATAGTTCTTAACAATTTTAAGTACTTTTTTGTAGCCTTGAGACATTTATCGTACTCTTTTTGCATTAGATAGATGGAGGAGAGTATACAATATGAATCCAGGTAATCAGCGTAAGAATCAATTGCCTTCAGGGCATAAACTCTGGCATTGTCCAAGTCTTTCTTACGAAAAAAGGCAACACTTGCCGTGTAGTAAGTAAGGAGTTGCTGTTGCTGCTGTGCGTTGCTGTTTTGTTGTTTGAACAGCCTGATTGCCTCAAGGGCTTCCCGGATGCATTCGTCATTCTTTTTTCTGTCAAGGCAGGAAATCGCCAGATAGTGGTGGGGGATAGGGTTTTCGGGGTCATCTTTGATTTGTTCTCTTAAAAGGGTCGAGGTTCGTATAAACTTTTTCTCCATTTGTTCATCATCCTGATTGTATCCGTAATGATATATTTTTATATTGGCTTTTTTGGCGAGGTTAGAATGCTTCAAGACATTATGAACTATTCCTTCATAGCAGAAACCAAGATGATTTTTGAATAGTCTTCCTGAGTTGGAAATTGAAACGTTCTTGCCTCCAACAGGTCTGTTAAACACGGGTAAATGGATTATGTCTACGCTATTCTCCTTGATGACGTCTTTTAATTTATGGGTATCTTCCTTATCTATTTCTTCGTCAGCGTCGAGTATGAGAATCCATTTACACGTTGCATATTTCAGCGAATAGTTCCTCGCCTTACTGAAGCTGTTTTCCCATGGGTGGTGGTAAATCTTTGCATTATATCTTTTAGCAATTTCGATAGTGCTATCAGTTGATCCCGTATCCACGATGATTATTTCGTCAACATGGCCCTTGACGCTTTCCAGACATCTGGGCAGGAACTTTTCTTCATTCTTTACTATCATGCATAATGAGATAGTTGGGTTGGTATTGTTCATATTATTCGCACTTCTTATTGTGTGCATCCCACTTCCCCCTTCTCGTTCCCACGCTGAGCGTGGGAACGATGGGGATATGTTGTTAGGTGTTTTGTAATGTGCAATTTACTCCTAAACATTTGCTGTGTCCGTTGGTTGAATATGTTTCAAATTTTTGCATATATTAAAGGCTGTTTCAGCAGCCTGGACATCGTGTTTTTCTTTGAGTTTTTCACCTATTACGGTGAAGAGATTTGCCAGGTCAGATATATCTTCAAGTGTTATATTTCCCGGTATGCCGAGGATATGTAGCAGTCTGTCACAATCCATAATAACGTCTTCAAATTTGCCCTGAACAATATTGACCTTGCAAATGAGTAGTCTGATGTCAAACAAAGTTGGTTCTATGTCAACCGCTTTTTTCCAAAAAAGAACAGTCTCTTGCAGGTCTCCTTTCTGAAATTTGACATGGCCTATTTTAACCAAAACATCTATCGCTGTCTCATTAATGTCAAGAAGCTTCTTATAAATTTCTTCTGCCTTGTCAAGGTTTTTGTTTTCCATGTGGTAGTTGCCCAGGAGCTTGAGGCAATATTCAATTTCGGTAGACTCCTTCAGGGCTGTGTCAATCTCAATTTTGCCCTTTGTATCCTGGCCGCTTGATAGGTAATAAAATCCGAGCAGTAGATTTATCTTCCATTTATGGCCGATGGTGTGTGAAGTGAAGGTATTACTCTTTCCAGCGTGTGTTGTAATGCTATCCCATAAATTCAGGTAACTTTCTGAGGCCTGAAGAAACCTGTCATATTCCTTCGAATCATAATAAATGAGTGAAAGTATGCAGAAACTATCTATGAACTGGTCGTCTATTTCTATGGCTTTCAGGGCATATTTCTCTGGCTCTTTTAAGTTCTTTTTCTTAAGATAAGCGGCACTGATAACGTAGTAGGAAACCAGAAAATCTCTTAAAGTAAATTTCTTCTTCTTTGCAAGCTCCAATGCCTCCTTGCTTTCTACAATGGCCTCGTCATACATGTTTTCGCCCAGATATGAAACGCCGAGGTACATGTGCGGAACAGGATTATGCTCATCAGTTTTTATCTGTTTCTTTAACAACGTGGTAGTGCGCAGGAACTTCTCTTCCATTTTATCTTTAGAAAGATTATATCCGTGATGGATGATATTCAGAGAGGAATCGAAGCGTTTACCACGACACCTTATGATGTTATGGACAATTCCTTCATAATGAGTTCCGTTAAAGTTTTTAAAAAGACGTATCGTATTTGCATAAGATTCTTGCGTGGAGTCTTCAAACTTGTTTTTAACAACAAAAAAGATAGCTTCGTAATTATTATTTTTTGTTATTTCCTTAAGCCTGGGAGCGTCTTCTTTATCCATCTCTTCATCTGCATCGAGTATCAGTATCCATTCGCAGGTTGCATATTTCAGTGAATAGTTTCTTGCTTTGCTGAAACTTCCTTCCCAGGGATGGTTAAAGACCCTGGCTCCAAAACTCTTTGCGATCTCTACCGTCCTGTCTGTCGAGCCGGTGTCAACGATTATTATCTCATCTGCAACATCCTTGATACTGTTAAGACACCGTGCAAGATTTACCTCTTCATTTTTCACTATCATACAGAGTGATATGCTTGGACTCCCAATTTCGGATTTCGGATTTCGCCCGCCTGCCATTTGTCGGGCAGGGATTTCGGATTCGGGATACGGTTCCCTTTGCTGGTTCAATCTTGCCCGCCTGCCATCAGTCGGGCAGGTAGATTGAACCTTCTTCTGGACGTTTTTCAGGTTGTTCATAATAGCCTGATTTTCAGGATCGAGTTCAAGGGCTTTTTCAAAAAAGAACTTTGCCTTTTCATATAATCCTTCCTTGTCTTCAAGGCAACCAAGGTTATTGTATCCTTCTATATCCTTTACTTTCTGGATGGCCTTATAAAGAAAAACCCTTGCTTCTTCGAACTTTTTCATGTTGAGGTACAGTGTTCCCATTCCCTTGAGGGCATCTGCGTAATCTGCATCGATTTCCAATGCTTTTTTATATAGTGTTTCCGTTGTTTTAAGGTCATTCTTTAAGTAGTACAGACGTCCGAGGTTTAACAGAAGTTCCTTGTTGTCCGGACTGTTTTTAAGTCCATCTTTGAGGAATCTTTCTGCTAATTTAAGATTCTTTTGTTCCAGGAAATATTCTCCGATTGCCAGGTAAGGTTTCCATTTATTATCCACGCAGCTTATGGCATTATTTAGCGACTGAATCCCCTCATGTTCTTTGCCATGTTTATAATAGATGATAGCCATCCGGGAATGAGCCATCCAGGCATGGTTAAGTGTGTTAAATGATATATTCAAGGCCTTAGTCGGGTCTAATTCGATGGATTTTAATAGCTTTAAATACTTTTGTGTCGCTTCAGTACATTTGCCGTATTCTCTGCGTTGAAAGTATATGGAAGAGAGTATGCAATAAGCATCCATGAAATCCGCGTAAAAATCAATTGCTTTTAAGGCATAAATCTCTGCATTGACCAGGTCTTTCTTATGGTAGAAAGACGCGCTTGCCGCATAGTATGATGGCAGTCTTGCCTGTGAATTGCTTTTTTCCAATTCAAATAATCTAATTGCCTCCAATGCTTCTTTGATACATTCGTCGTACCTCTTTCTGCCGAGACAGGCAGTAGCAAGATAATGATGGGGAGTGGGGTTTTTTGAATCATTTTTGATTTGTTCTCTTAAAAGGGTTGAGGTACGCCTGAATTTTCTCTCTATTATTTTGTCATCCTGATTATATCCGTAGTGATATACTTTTATATTTGCTTTTTTAATAAGACCCGAATGTTTCAGGGCGTTGTGAACTATTCCTTCGTAACGGAAACCGAGATGGTTTTTGAATAACCTTTCTGAAGTACCAATCGTTATGTTTTTACCTCCAACAGGCCTGCTAATTACGGGTAAATAGATTACGTTTACGCTATTCTCCTTGATGACGTCTTTTAATTTATGGGCATTTTTCCTTTCTACTTCTTCGTCGGCGTCGAGTACGAGAATCCATTTGCAGGTTGCGTACTTGAGTGAATAGTTTCTAGCTTTGCTGAAACTGTTTTCCCATGGATGATGATAAATCTTTGCGTTATATCTTTTAGCAATTTCTACAGTGCTATCGGTTGACCCTGTATCCACGATGATTATTTCGTCAACGTGACCCTTAATGCTTTCCAGGCATCTGGGGAGGAACTTTTCTTCGTTCTTTACTATCATGCAGAGTGAAATAGTTGGATTGTTATTTTTCATATTTTGTGATAACTTATTTGAAATTTTATAGTGTTTAATTAATTCAGTTTGCTTTAAGTAATAAATGGGAATTCAGTGTCTTTTTTACCTGCTCGAATATTTCAGCCATGGGAGTTTGAAGCCCGGTTGATTATGTACCACCAAGGCGAGGTATCCATGCTTTACTAAATGGGAGACGTGAGAATAAATTGTTTTTACGCCACCCGAAGGTGCATGGCTATCGTGAGTGATATATAAGATTACTCATTAAAATATACCCTATGGCTAACAATCATGAATCTGTGTAATTTAGTATGTATATCGCTAAACTCATGCCAAAGAGATTTTTTGTTAAGGGGTTGTATGGCTATATAAACATGCTTGGTAACCATTTATTATCCATGGGCTTACGCATAACAGGAACACAAAAACATCATTGGGCAATCCGTTCTTTATTGTCTTGTATATTATTCGTGTATAATATTTCATCATCATGGGTAAAATTTTCCGTATTTTCTATATTTGCCCGGGGGAAATTAGCCGTACATTCTGCATGTGTTTTTGTGAGCAGGAGATATGTGTACTTAAATGGATTAGTATCAACAGGGAGTAACAGCGGATATGTTAGAGTAAGGGAAAAAACTGAAAATAACTTTGCCCTTGATAAAAAAATGTTATGAGTGATAGGTCCTTTTATTAATTTTATTAATTAAAACATTTGGAGTTAAACTAAATAAGGGAAACGGAGAAATTTCCTTGTTGGAGAAGCAAGGTGCCTGTAAGAAAGATTGTGTCAATATGCTCGGGTTGTTTGTCCAGCACCTTGAGGTAGAAAGTTGCAGCAGCGGCAAGATTGCCGGACTGGTGATACTTATATCCTTCTTGGAGCAAGTCTTTAATGTTTGTCATTATATGTTATTAAGTATTTTAGTTGCCTGTAAATCGGCACAGGCCGTTTCTCATGAGACCACAAATAAATTTCAAAATCAGTTAATTCAGGTTTTATACTTTTAATGCGGAATACTGAGTAATCAATGCCTTTTTTACTTGCTCAAATACTCCGGCCCAGTCATCGGGTCGTGTTTGTCTGAACAGGCGTATGCTTGGATACCACGGACTATCATCACGTTTCAACATCCATCGCCAATCAGGCACATAAGGTAAGAGAGTCCAAATCGGTTTACCAATAGCTCCGGCTAAATGTGCAACTGCAGTATCCACAGAAATGACCAGATCCAGGTTGGCGATTATGGCAGCCGTGTCTGTAAAGTCATTTAATTCGTTTTCCAGATTGATGAGTTTCATATTCTCTGGTGGATTGCAGACTTCTGTCGATGCCGGTTCCTTCTGGAGACTATAGAAGGTCAGGCCCGGGATATTAGCTAAAGGAGCGAAATCAGCCAGTGAACAGGAACGTTTGCGGTCACCCTTGTGTTTTGCATTACCTGCCCAGACAATGCCAATCTTGAAATCATCATTATGACCGAGTCGTATCTGCCATTGAGACACAAGATTGGAATTAACAGGAATGTAGGGTGTGTCTGACGGTATTGTATTCAGCGTAGTATTAAAAATTCCCGGTAGGCTCAGTAAGGGAATATGAACGTCAAATTGTACGGCTGGTTCACTGGTAGGTATCTGTTCTATGATTTCATCAAATCCTTTGCAGTTTCGCAGTAAGCGGAAGAGATCTGATGGACACTTAAATATTACATAACCCACTTGTGCGTGTACCATGGGAAGATATCGAATGAATTGAATGGTATCACCAAGGCCTTGTTCCGCATGTACCAGGATAGACCTTCCACTAAGTGGCGTACCATCCCATCCGGGTTGATGCAATGTGGGAGAAGCGTAATTTTTTGCACGTAACCTCCATTCATATTCCGGCCAGCCTTGTTCAAAGTTTTCTGTTAATAATAGTGTAAGAGATTTATTTATATGTGCTTCGGCAAAATCTGGTTTGATGGCAATTGCCCTGTCAAAGCTTGCTATTGCTTCATTGAATTTTCCTTGTTCTTGAAGTGTGCTGCCGAGATTGTTGTGGGCCTCAGCGTAATCTGGTTTGAGTGATAGAGCTCTGTCGTAGCTTGCTATTGCCTCATTAAGTTTTCCCTGTTCTTTAAGAGCAATGCCGAGATTGTTGTGGGCCTCTACGTAGTCTGGTTTAAGTGATATCGCCTGTCTATAGCATGCGATTACATCATCAAATTTCCCCTGTTCTTGAAATATAGTACCTAGATTGGCGTAGGCATTGGTATAGTCTTGCTTCAGTGTTATTGCATGTTTATAGCTTTTGATTGCCTCATCAGTCTTGCCATGTACTTTAAGTGCGTTAGCAAGATTGTAATATGCCTCAGCATAATCTGGTTTGAGTGATAGAGCTCTGTCGTAGCTTGCTATTGCCTCATTAAGTTTTCCCTGTTCTTTAAGAGCAATGCCGAGATTGTTGTGGGCCTCAGCGTAATCTGGTTTGAGTGATAGAGCCTGTCTATAACTTGCAATAGCCTCATCATGTTTGCCATGTTCTTTAAGAGCAATACCGAGATTATTGTGTGCCTTAGCGTAGTCTGGTCTGAGCCTTATTGCCTGTCTATGGCATTCCATTGCCTCGTCAAGTTTCCCGGATTTTTGAAGTGCGGCGCCGAGATCATTGTGTGCCTCGGCATTATCTGGATTGAGTACTGTTGCCTTTCTGTAACTTACGATTGCTTCATCAAGTTTCCCTTTTTCTCTAAGTGCATTGCCAAGGTTTTTGTATACCTCTGCATCGTCTGGCTTGAGCTTTATTGCCAGTCTATAGCTTTCTATTGCTTCGTCAAATTTGCCCTGTGATTGTTGGGCGGCGCCAAGATTGTTGTATGCCGTCACATAGTCTGGTTTAAGTGCAATTGCCTTTTTAAGAAACACAGTGGCTGTATCGAAATTCCCTTGTTGGAGATGCAAAGTGCCTATAAGAAAGATCGTGTCAGTGTGCTCGGGTTGTTTGTCCAGTATCTTGAGATAGAAAGTTGCTGCTGCAGCAAGATCACCGGATTGGTGGTACTTATACCCCTTTTGAAACAAAACTTTAATATTTACCATAGTTTAATAATAGTCTAGGAGGCTTACCCTATGTCTAACAATCATGAATCTGTGTAATTTAGTATGTATATCGCTAAACTCATGCCAAAGAGGTTTTTTGTTAAGGGGTTGTATTGTTATATAAATATGCTTGATAACAATTTATTATTCATGGGCTTACGCATAACAGGAACACAAAAACATCATTGGGCAATCCGTTCTTTATTGTCTTGTATATTATTCGTGTATAATATTTCATCATCATGGGTAAAATTTTCCGTATTTTCTATTTAACCGGAAGAAATTGGCTGTACATTTTACATGTGCTTTTGCCAGCAGGAGATATGCGTATTTAAATGGATTGGTGTCAATAGGGGAGGGCTTATTGATTAGGGGTTATATCAGTAATGTGTATCGAGAGATGATAATATTGTAGACAGGCGGGTAAGATGGTGAAGACATTTGGAATTAAATTAAAAAAGGGAAACGGAGAAATTTCCCCGTTTCCCTTCTATAGTATTTACAATCGTTATTCCATTTTAACTGCAATTAAATCAAGCATTATTGCAATTGAAGATTCATCGATATACCTTGCCATGGCCCTGGCATGCACAAGATAAGCAGAATCATTTTAAGCTGTTCCATGTCAGTATCATTACCATCAGATACTGGTGTGTTTGGATTAGTTGTCAGCAGCTCAGTAATAATAGATGTGGCATCCTTGCCAGTCATATTCATGGCGTAAAGTTTACCGCCCTGGAACACGTTCGGCTTGTTGTCCATTATATCTTCAGGCTCTGCGGCCATTGCCGGGCTAACCATGAATACCAGCATGGTTAATACCAATAGATTTTTCGTAATTATCTTTTTCATTTTTATCCTAATCCTCCTTGATTAATATAGATGGGATGCTTATCTAGCTGCTAAAATAACAAGCTCCACACGTCGGTTTTGCTTCTTGCCTTTTTTAGTGTTGTTGCTGGCAATCGGTTGATATTCTCCAAAACCGGCAATATGTAATTTCCTGGGATCTAAGTTGCATTGGTCGACTAGAAAGTGAAGTACGCTGGCAGCACGTTTAGCTGAAAGTTCCCAATTAGACGCGTATAATCCCCTCGTCTTTCTGATAGGCTCGTTATCGGTATGTCCTACAACTCTAATAGTCTCGTGTGGGAAAACTGTCTTAATCGCATTGCATACCGTCGTTAAATTACCCCTTGCCTTTTTCTTAAGTGTGGTCTGTCCGGAATTGAAGTAAGTTGACGAAGGAAGTATAACCACAATCTTACCATGCCTGATCTCAGCAATTACACCGGTTCCTTGTAGTTTTCCATCAAGACTGGATTTTGCTCTTTCCATCTTCCCCTGGCTCCATCCCAATGTCTCCATTCTGTGGGATAACAATCGGTTTTCCCTGCCAAGGCCTGCACATCCAACAGAAAGTATTATCACAGACAAAAATAAATAACGCACAAAGCTTAATTTATTCATAATGGCTTCCTTTTCTTTCTCTCTCTTTAAAAACGTAAAAAAATGTTAAAAATCTAAATTGAAAAATTCATATAAAACTTGTTATCTGGGTGGAGTGTGCACAAAATAACGTTAATTAATAAAGTTTGTATGGTTATGTAAAAATGAATCAAAGAAGGCGAAAAACGAAACCGTTAGAGGAAAAGCAAGCGCCACAATAACAAAAGTCCCAATTAAGATTAATTTTTTCATCTTGAACCCCCTTTCTTTATTGAAGTCTTACTAAATTATTTATCGGTATTAGTCTAGTTAAGTTAAGGGGAAAAGCACAAAAGCAGTGCCGAAAAGGGAAGATGGAATTAAAATGCACTGTTAGCCATGTATGCCGGGGAGTTGCTATGCTGACGTAATATTAATAAATTCGAGATGTTAGCTGGTATTATCGGCTTGAGACTTACAATATACTCCGGGATTTATTTCTTCTTCTGATGGCAGGGAGAAATGGTCATATACAAGGGGAGGTTTTCATTCACGCATAATTTGGGCTTAATCATTCAGCGAGATTTCATAACTTCTTCAAAAGGAATATTTAGAATGGGGTATTTATAACAGTCTTTATAATTATAGTGCCACCATTCCGACTTATAGATTATAAAGCCTTCGGCTTCCATTGCGGTTCGCAATAGATCTCGTAGGTGGCGGGATCCCACTGTGCCACCTTGATAGTTTATGTGGGACCTCTCAGAAAATTCATCAAACTCGCAAGGCATCATGACCTCTTTTTCAGTTTTAAGATCAAATAGTGAGACGTCTACGGCGCACCCCCGATTATGGAACGAGCCCTTATTTGGGTCTGCTACAAATTGCTTTTTATCTTCAGGCGTAATGTCCCAAAAGAACTTTGTAACTGACCATGGCCGGTAGCTGTCGTAGATAACAAGGCCGTAGCCTTTTTCCCTGAGAGCCTTATTAGCTCTTACAAGGGCTTTAGCAGCAGGCCGTTGTAGAAATGCGCAAGCCACCCTGTACACTGGACGACCGATGAAATTGTTTGTTGTTGCGTAACGGATGTCAAGACGGAGAGTAGGATCGAGTTCCTTAAGTTCTACAAGGTCGGACTTGAGAAACGGTCCTTCTTCTTTGGGCGGCTTCTGTTCATAGCTGCAGCCTGCTATGAATAATGACGCAACCAGAAATATAGAACCAAGAAATACCCTTTTCACACATACTCCTTAATTTGCAAAACCGACTATCTCAGTTACAGACAAAGAGCAAAGTAAATGACTGGAGCCGAAATTTTTTAGGTAGTTATTGTTCCGGCTCAGTTCCCCATGTTTTCTCTAGGTATTGCTCTCTGCCTGACCCGGATTTATACAACTTATATCTGACAGGGCATTTCTCGTAATATTTCTGGTGGTATTCTTCAGCCTTGTAAAATGTAGTGGCCGGGGTAATTTCGGTAACGATTGGTTTATCATATATGCCCGACATATCTGTTTCTTCTTTTGATGCTTCGGCTAAACCTTTTTGCTCATCGTTATGGTAGAAAATAGCCGTTCTATATTGAGTTCCCACATCAGCAAATTGCCTGTTGAGTGTGGTATGATCAATATTTTTCCAGAAGATATCCAGTAATTTGGAGTAAGTAATTTGTGAGGAATCATATTGTATCTCGATAGCCTCAGCATGACCAGTCTCGCCTGCGCATACTTCTTCGTAGGTAGGGTTCCCCTTTTGTCCACCAGTATAACCTACGGCTGTTGAGACAACTCCCGTTAATTCGTCAAAGGGGTGTTGCATACACCAGAAACAGCCACCGGCAAACGTAGCCTTCTCCAGGTTCTTACTATGCATGTTTGAGTCTTTACTCTCATTACCAGCATACACAATACTCATCTGTCCTATTGTAATAAAAGATAGGAACATAATTAAGAATTTATTCATAAGAATATAATTGCTTAAAGCGTACCTTTGTTAAATTGATTACGAGTCTGTTTGCTTCAGATACTTGAATCGACGCGTTAGCCTGCCGTTTTGTGTAACTGTAGCATTACGAATAACACTGGGTAATGCGTTATGATTAGTAACGTTAATAGCTCCATGTGCTGCGATTTGATATACATAATCCCGGATTTGTTCGGCAAATTCCATCGAAGATTCCTTGGGAAATTCACAAGGAAGGTTATCAATGGCCATCACGGCAATCCCACTATGGGATAAATCACTGCTAATCTTTCTTGAAACAGGGTCATAAACGAAGGCCGGTTCAGATGGAGTTGTCACCCTCCTCGTAATTTCTATTGTGCCCTTAATATCACAGGTTAAATCACCAATCACTGATAAATGAAAATCAGGCTTAGCACCGTAGAGTTTTCGAAGCATTGCTTCCGGCAGCAATCGTGGATAACGTTTATCCCAGTAACTGGCATTAATAAGTACATTAAGAAATGGTAGAAATTTATCCAAATTTGATTCAAATAGTTCAGGGTAATTAAGATATTCTTCAAAATAAAAGTTCTTTCCCTTTTTAGACCTGAGTTTTTCTTCCCGTTGAAAGACCAGCTTGTAAATTGTTTTTTTATGGGGAGTACAGTTTCGGGCCAAGAGTGCTATATCCTTCGGATGTATATCAACAGCCCCAATATGTTCGAGAACCTCCTGTGCGCCTCGTGACACATTCCCATGTCCCAAAATTCCGACCACAAAAGGAACAAGTTTTTTATCTAAACCCTTTTTTTGTATTTTCTCTACCACACGATCAAGCGCAGTCTTTGCAGAACCATAATTACCGTAATAAACTGCATTTTTCAAATCTGAGAATGGATTAGGGATCCCTTGAAGTTTAAGTTTCCGGCCAAATACATGCAGTGTATCAATCATTCCGCACATCCCTGCATATCTTCCAAAATAAACCAGTCTCTCTCCAAGAGAGCCGGTTATATGCTCATAATCAGTGAGGGTGATTTTCTTTTTCAGAAATGCAGCAAGAAGTTTCCGGTTATATTTCTGTCCCTTGGTAGTGTGAGAGAATATCATGTAAACACTATTGGGCATTAGAGTATCAATAGGGGGTTCTTTTATGCCTACAAAGAGATTAGCTTTTTGGAATTTTGAGACAATTTTAGCTCCGGAGCGCAGGTATTGAGAGTCCTTATAAATACGCAGGGAACTGGATGCAACTTCTACCGGGATCTTTTTCTTGACCAGCCATGCAACATCCCCGGGTCTTAAGGGAGCCCGTCGTTCCCATGTATTTTTTGATTCAGGCAGAATACCGACGACAAGACTCTTTCTCATAAATATTTTCGATAGTGTTCTTCGGTTTTATAAATGTTGCAGCTGAGTGATTTGGGAAACAATCGATTAGTCCTTTTTATTCTTAGTGATAAAAGATGGCAGCTTTATATTGCGTTCCAACTTATTCTATCACTTATCCATTAGCACGTTTCTCACAAAATCTTCGTTTTCTTCCAGTTTCTTTTTGGCTTCTTCATAGTCGATTTGCAGTTTGTGCATGACAATAGCTGTTTTTACGTTGTCTTTTGCTTTATTCAGAAGTTCACCGGCAGTATCTCTATCAAGGTTTGTAACAGTCATTATAATCCTTTCTGCGCGGTCTTTGAGTTTTTCATTTTTTACCTGAAGGTCAACCATGAGATTTTCATATACCTTCCCCATCTTTATCATTGATGCAGTAGTAAGTGTATTCAGGATGAGCTTTGTTGCCGTGCCTGCCTTCATACGTGTGGAACCAGTTATTACTTCCTGACCGGTTATTGGCCTGATGATGACGTTAACTTCCTCGGCAGGGTTTATATCCGGGTTACAGCATAGGAATATTGTGGTTGCACCGATTCTCTTTGCCTGAACCAGGGCGCCGTGAACGAATGGTGTAGTGCCGCCTGTGGCTATGCCGACAACCGTATCTTGGGCGGTTATGCCATTGTCTTTGATTGCCTGTTCTCCGTCTTCATGTCTATCCTCAGCACCCTCTATTGATCTTGTAAGCGCTTCTGTTCCTCCTGCTATTATGCCTCTGACCAATTCCGGATCGGTTCCAAAGGTGGGTGGACATTCAGAAGCGTCAAGCACACCAAGCCTTCCACTCGTCCCTGCGCCGACATAGAATAAACTCCCTCCCTGTTTGAATGAAGCAACAATCAAATCAATGGCCTTTGTGATGTTGTGGCGTTCATTATATACAGCGCCAATAATTTTAGTATCTTCAGCATTGATAATGTCCACTATTTCTAACGTAGACTTGCAGTCGATTTCAAAGGTGTTTGGATTACGTTGTTCGGTGATGAGTTTTGAACGGTCTTTCTTTTGTTTCATGAAATTTTCTTGTTAGTGAGTAAATTTCAATTAAGGAAAAAGATATATACTGCTTCCTGCTAAGTTTTAAATTATGGAAGAAATAATTACAAGAAGAATCTTTTTGAAATCAGGCTTTATGGTTACGGGTATAATGGGGCGCTTTTTCCTACTCCATCTTTTCATAATTAATAAGTAGAATCTCCAGCAGGGTTTTGCTATATTTTACATGTTTGTAAGGAGGAGGAGAGAGGACAGAATAGAATAAAATAGAAGTTCCGGAGCTTTACATATGGCAGATAAGCTAAAAAAGAATCTTCGTCTGAAAGATGGCTCAAGGATTGCCATAATTGGAGGCGGCCCGTCTGGAAGTTTTTTTGCACACCTTGCATTTCAACATGCAAAGAAACTTGGAATGAATATTTCTGTGACAATTTTTGAAGGCAGGGATTTCAGTCAAAGAGGTCCCAGGGGGTGCAATATGAGCGCTGCCGTAATCGCCAGGTCCTTACACGAAAAACTCATAAAAGATGGTATTGATTTGCCTGATGATGTTGTGCGTCATGAAATAAAGGGTTATTATTTTCAGACAAAAGAATACGGTATTGAATTACACAGGCCAAAGCCAGATGGAAACAGTAAGGTACTGGCGGTGTATCGAGGTAATGGCCCTCTGTACAGCACCCATACAAGTAATATAAGCTTTGATGACTTTCTGTTGAAACACGCAATCAAACAGGGTGCAAAGGTAATTCACGAACCTGTTCAAGGCATAAATCTTCCTCCGGATTCTGAGGCTCCCATAAAGGTAATATATGGAAAGCGTGGTTCGTTTGATGAGATGGAAGCAGATCTTGTTGTAGGTGCGTTTGGCATAAATTCAACAACCGTTGATAAGATCAAGAGACTAAATTTTGGCTATGAACCGCCTGAGACTATCAGGACATGCCAGATGGAAATACCTTTAGGTGCTTCTTATATAAAGGAATCATTTGGGGATAATATATATGTCTTTGCGCTTGGGCTAAAACCTTTCAGGTTTGCATCGATGGTTCCAAAAGGGGATTATGTTACAG
>Ga0255058_10000149_pt1 | contig 41361 bp, 29 predicted proteins | sample Cases_109_9_MG_FD_188637 | JGI IMG/M metagenome (GOLD analysis project Ga0255058, IMG submission 188637) | Seawater microbial communities from Amundsen Gulf, Northwest Territories, Canada - Cases_109_9 | ecosystem: Environmental > Aquatic > Marine > Gulf | place: Canada: Northwest Territories...
TCGATGAGGCCCGTGCCGAGTCGGAGCACCCGACGCTTGTGGTAGTGCGGACGCACATCGGCTACGGGTCGCCCAACAAACAGGACACGCCGGCCGCCCACGGCGCCCCCCTGGGCGAGGACGAGATCGTGGCGACCAAGCGCAACCTGGGCTGGCCCTACGACGAACCGTTCACCGTGCCGAAGGAGGCACTCGAGATGTTTCGGCAGGCGGTGGACCAGGGGGCCAGGCGCCAGCGTGAGTGGGACGAGGCGCTGTCCGGCTACTCTACCGCCCACCCTGATCTGGCGTCGGAGCTCCGGAGGGTGCTGGCAAATGAACTGCCGTCGGGCTGGACAGAGGCCCTGCCAACGTTCACGGAAGGCGACAAGATCTCCACGCGAGCCGCGTCGGGGGCCGTGCTGAACGCTATCGCTGAGAGCTTGCCCGAACTCGTCGGCGGCTCGGCAGATCTCGCGCCCTCCACGGATACCTACCTTAAGGGGTATGGCGACATCGCCTGTGAGGACTTCGGCGGCCGCAATTTCCACTTTGGTGTGCGAGAGCACGCGATGGGCTCGGTCATGAACGGGATCGCGCTCCACGGTGGATTCCGGGTCTACGGCGGAACATTTCTCGTTTTCTCCGACTACATGCGACCGCCAATTCGAATGGCGGCTGTGATGGGGCTGCCGGTGGTGTTCGTGTACACACACGACTCCATCGGCATGGGGGAGGACGGCCCAACTCACCAGCCGGTGGAACACCTGGCAGGCCTGCGCGCCATACCGAACCTCGTAGTCTTCCGCCCGGCGGACGCCAACGAGACGGCGGCCGGCTGGCGGCTGGCGCTTGAGCGCCTGGACGGGCCGACGGTCCTTGTGCTCTCACGCCAGAAGCTACCGGTGCTTGAAACCGTGTCGGCGCCCGAAAGAGGCGCCTACGTTGTGGCGGATGGCGGCGACGTTGTGCTTCTCGGCACGGGCTCGGAGGTCTCGCTCTGCCTCGAAGCGCGCGAAACCCTGGCGAAAGAGGGGGTGACGGCGCGCGTTGTGTCGATGCCGTCCTGGGAGCTGTTTCGTGCCCAGCCGCAGGCCTACCGTGACGAAGTCCTGCCTGTGGGTGTCCCCAGGCTCGCCGTCGAGGCGGCGGCGCCGATGGGCTGGCGAGAGTGGGCCGACGAGACCGTCACTCTGGATCGCTTCGGAGCGTCGGCGCCGGGAGAAGTGGTGTTTGAGAAGCTCGGGTTTACTGCCGCTGCGGTGGCGTCGAAGGCGCGGGGGTTGATGCGATGAAGGTTGGTACCGCCGTTGACCACGGTCGTTTTCCAACGTCAACGTCCGTTGTCTGGGCGCGCCCGTGGCCGGCGCAAAGCCGGGGGAGGAGATGACGAGCGTATTTGTCCTGGCCCGCTTCACGGGTGAGGGACGCGACGTGCACCGCCTCAACAGGGTCGCGGAGATGGAGAAGGAGCGGAGATGAACCCATTGTTTCGGCTGCAAGACGCCGGTCAGAGCCCGTGGCTCGACTACATCCGCAGAGGCCTCATCACTTCGGGTGGTCTGAAGCGACTGATCGACGAGTACGCCGTCGCCGGCGTGACCTCGAACCCGACAATCTTGAAGAAGGCCATCTCTGGTTCGACTGACTATGATGACGCCCTCCGCTCCCTCGTGGAGAGCGGGCGGCGAGACCCGAAGGCGATCTTCCTCAGCCTGGCGATCGAGGATATTGGCATGGCAGCAGATGTCCTGCGCCCGTTCTACGACGAGCGGAAGGGCGGCGATGGCTTCGTCAGCCTTGAGGTGTCGCCTGACCTGGCGCGCGACACTGAGGGCACGATCCAGGAGGGGCTGCGCCTCTTCAGCGAACTGGCGCGCCCTAACGTGATGATCAAGGTCCCCGGGACGCCGGAAGGCATGCCGGCTATCGAGGAGCTGACGAGCCAGGGCGTCAACGTCAACGTGACGCTTCTGTTCAGCTTGAATGCGTATGAGGAGGCGGCGTTGGCCTACATCGCTGGCCTGGAGCGGCGGCTAGAGTCGGGCCAGCCCATCGAAGGCGTTGCCGGGGTGGCGTCCTTCTTCGTCTCACGAGTGGACACCGCGGTGGACGCGCTCCTGCCCGAGGAGTCATCTCTGCGGGGGAAAGTGGCGATCGCCAATGCTAAGGTGGCCTACCGGCGCTTCCGCACGCTGTTCTCAGGCCCGCGCTGGGAGCGGCTCGAGGCGGCGGGAGGGCGCCTCCAACGTCCGCTATGGGCTTCGACGGGGACGAAGAACCCGAACTACTCGGACGTTCTGTACGTTGAGGAACTCATTGGGGCGCACACCGTGAACACGATGCCGGAGAGCACGCTGTATGCGTTCGCTGACCACGGAGGCGTGCGGTCGGCGCCGTCGCCGCTGGAAGCGGGGTTGGAAGAGGCTGAGATGACCATCAGCATGTTGTCGGGGTCAGGTGTTGACCTTGAACAGGTGCTGGCCAAGCTCCTTGAGGACGGACTGGCAGCGTTTCAGACCGACTTCGGAAAGCTGCTGGCCGGGATCGAAGAGAAGTGCGAGAAGATCGTCTCGGCCCAGGCGCAGCCACAGGTCGCTCTGGGCTCGCTCGCTAAGCCTCTGGACGAGCGCATTCTGGACATGGAAAAGGCGGAGGTCCCCCGTCGTATTTGGTCACAGGATCACACCGTTTGGAAGCCGGACCCGACCGAGATCACTGATCGCCTCGGCTGGTTGCACCTTCCAGAGAAAATGCGTGAGCAGATGGATGAGCTGCAGAAGTTCGCCGAGGGCTGCTCCGCGTTCGAGCGGATCGTCCTTCTGGGAATGGGCGGATCCAGCCTGGCGCCGGAGGTATTTTCGAAGACCTTCGGTGGCAAGCCGCTCACGGCGCTGGACACCACACACCCGGAGGCGATAGCGGCAGTGGAGAAGGACGGCGATCTCAAGAACGCGTTGTTCATCGTCGCCAGTAAGTCGGGCGGCACGGTAGAGACTCTTTCCCATTTCGCCTACTTTCACGACAAGGTTAAGGACGCCAGCCAGTTCATAGCGATCACTGACCCGGGCACGCCGCTGGAGACGCTGGCCCGATCAAAGGGGTTCCGACGCGTATTCCTGAATCCAGCCGATATCGGCGGGCGCTACTCCGCCCTGTCCTACTTCGGTCTCGTGCCGGCGGCGCTTATCGGCGTGGATGTTCACGCCTTGCTGGACTCGGCGGAGGAGATGGCTTGCGCCTGCGCTGATTGCGTGCCTGTCGCAGACAATCCCGGGCTCTGGCTTGGCGCTCTGATGGGCGAAGCGGCGAAGGCGGGCAGGGACAAACTCACGCTTCTGATGCCGAACGAACTAGCCGCCTTCGGTGCCTGGCTCGAACAGCTCATCGCCGAGTCGACTGGTAAGGAAAGCATCGGAATTCTGCCGGTGGAAGGCGAACCGCAGGGGCCGCCAGAAGTGTACGGCGACGACCGCCTCTTCGTATCGCTGGGCGTGGAGACCGCTCTCGAGCCCTCCGTGGTCATCCCCTCCGAAGGCCTGGACAAACTGGGGGCTGAGTTCTTCCGCTGGGAGTTCGCGACGGCGGTGGCTGGCCACGTCCTTGGCATCCACCCGTTTGACCAGCCCAACGTCCAGGAGGCGAAGGACGCGACCCGCCGCCTGCTTGAGGCAGACGCCCTCCCAGAGGAAGACTATGACGACCTCGGAGCGCTCCTGGAGTCAGTACGCCCCGGCGACTATCTGGCGATTCAGGCCTACCTGCCGCGCACTGCCGACAACTTGTCGAGGCTTCAGGCGGCGAGGGTGAAGCTGCGCGATCGGCTCCGCGTGGCGACGACGGTAGGCTTTGGCCCGCGATTCCTTCATTCGACGGGACAGCTCCACAAGGGTGGGCCGTCCACCGGTGTCTTCATCCAGGTGGTCGATGAGCCGGCGCTGGACCTGCCAATACCAGATAAGCCATACACGTTTCGACGTCTGCTGGACGCCCAGTCAGCCGGGGACCTGCAGGCGCTTCGGGCCCGAGACCGAAGGGTCGCACGGGTCCGCGTTTCGGATCTAGAGGAGGTGCTGTAGAGATGCAGATTGGAATGATCGGCCTTGGCCGCATGGGGGCCAACATGGCGGAGAGGTTGAGGCGTGGCGGCCACGAAGTGATCGGCTATGATCGCAATCAGGAGGTCTCGGACGTGGGCTCGCTGTCCGAGCTTGTCGATAAGTTGAAGCCGCCACGGGCGGCGTGGGTGATGGTGCCCTCCGGCGATCCCACCGAGAAGACCATTCAGGAGCTGGCAGGTCTGCTCGACAAGGGAGACCTCATTATCGACGGAGGGAACTCGAACTTTCGTGACAGCATGAGGCACGCGGGCGAGTTGGAGGAGCAGGGGCTACTGTTCATGGACGCTGGGACGTCCGGCGGCATCTGGGGGCTAAAGATTGGCTACTGCCTCATGGTCGGCGGAGGTGACGAGGCGTTCAAGCGCGTTGAGTCGGCCCTGAAGACGCTTGCCCCCGAGGACGGGTACGCCCACGTCGGCCCGGCGGGCGCCGGGCACTTCACGAAGATGGTTCACAACGGCATCGAGTATGCGATGCTCCAGTCCTACGCTGAGGGGTTCGAGATACTGGAGGCATCCCAGTTCGATCTGGACCTGCACCAACTCGCGGCCCTCTGGAACCATGGGAGCGTCGTCCGCTCCTGGCTCCTGGAGCTGGCGGAGAGCGCCTTTGACAAGGACCCGGACCTGTCGAAGATCCGTGGCTACGTGGAGGACTCCGGCGAGGGACGCTGGACGGTGTTCGAGGCTATCAACGAAAATGTGGCGGCTCCGACGATCGCAGCCAGCCTGTTCGCCCGCTTCGTTTCGCGGCAGGAAGACTCTTTCTCCATGAGGGTGATCGCTGCCCTGCGCAACGAGTTCGGCGGGCACGCGGTGAAGACCGAATGAGTCTGGACCCGCCAGCACCCCAGGACATAGTCATCGTTGGCGCATCCGGCGATCTGTCTCGTCGCAAGCTCCTGCCGGCGCTATACAATCTTGCGGCAGCAGACCTGTTGCCCCGGCGCGGCCGCATCATCGGCCTTGCCCGCCGTGATCTGGACGACGAGAGCTTTCGAGAGTTAGCCCGGGAATCGATCGCGCAGTTCTCTCGCATAGGCTTTGAGGAGAAGTTATGGGCCGGGCTGGCATCCCGGCTGACGTTCGTTCACCTGGACGAAGATGGGTATCGAGACCTGGCAAGGCCTGATCGCGAGAGTGAGCGGCTCGTTTACCTGGCGGTGCCGCCCTCGGCGGTGCCGGGGATCGTTGGCAATCTCGGCGGGGCCGGACTGATTTCAGGTACGCGGCTGGTGGTTGAGAAGCCGTTCGGGAGCGACCTGGACTCGGCGCAGGAGATGAACCGCGCGATCCACGATATCTTCGACGAGTCCCAGGTGTTCCGGATCGACCATTATCTGGGCAAGGAGACCGTTCAGAACATCCTCGTGTTCAGGTTCGGCAACGCAGTGTTCGAGAGGGTCTGGAACCGCGATGCGATCGACCACATGCAGATCACGGTCGCGGAGTCGATCGGAGTCGAAGGCCGCGGGGCCTTCTATGAGGAGGCGGGCGCACTTCGTGATATCGTTCAGAATCACGTCTTTCAGGTGCTGAGCCTTCTTACTATGGAGCCCCCTGTCTCGCTGATGTCCGAGGAGATCCGGGACGAGAAGGTGAAGGTGTTCAGCGCCATGCGGCCTCTCGATCCAGCCAACACGATTCGTGGTCAGTACGTCGGAGGCACGATCGATGGCGAGGCTGTGCCCGGCTATCGAGAGGAGCCGGGGGTAGCGGCGGACTCGGTGACGGAGACGTTCTTTGCCGCACGAGTAGAGATCGACTCCTGGCGCTGGGCTGGCGTGCCGTTCTACCTTCGTACCGGCAAGCGGCTACCGCGACGGGCGACCGAGGTTTCGATTGTGTTCAGAGATGCGCCACTGCCCTTCTTCGAAGGGAGCGACGTACAGAAGCTCGAGGCCAACCATCTGACGCTGCACATCCAGCCCGAGGAGGGCATCAACTTCAGCTTCGTCGCCAAGCAGCCCGGGCCTGAAGTGACGGTTCAGCCGGTAAGCATGGACTTTTCATACCGCGACTCGTTCGGAATTGAGCCGACGGCAGCCTACGAGCGTCTTCTGCACGACGCGATGGACGGTGACCACACCCTGTTCGCGCGAGAGGACAGCGTTGAGCGAGGATGGATGGTAGTGCAGCCGGCGCTGGAGAATCCGGCGCCGATCTGCACGTATGCGGCGGGCAGTTGGGGACCGCCCGAGGCGGACGAGCTAATCGCTCCACGAACCTGGCACGTCCGTTGAGAGGCCCACGACGAGGGAGATCGAGATATGAACGATAGCAACAGCTATCCACCGATCGCGGACTATGGCTTGATCAGCGATATGCACTCTTGCGCGCTGGTGTCCACGTCGGGTTCCATCGACTGGTGTTGCTTTCCCCGCTTCGATAGCCCCGCCCTCTTCAGCCGCATCCTCGATTGGGAGAAGGGTGGATATTTCAAGGTTGCGCCCGCTGGCGTTCAGTCAGTAAACCGGCGTTACCTGCCGAGCACGAACATTCTCGAGACGAACTTCCAGACGGACACGGGCGTGGCAAAGTTGACGGACTTCATGCCCACACATGAGCACCCGGCGCCGGAAGGCGACGAGGATAGCAGTAGGCGGCGGCAGTTGGCGCGGATTCTGGAGTGCGTCGAAGGGACCGTTCGCTTCACCGTCGAGTGTATTCCCCGCTTCGACTACGGAACCATCGTTCCGCACGCCGTCCTCCGCGACCAGAACTCAGGCTTCGCCCACGGAGGAGTCGATGCCATATCGTTCTACTGCTCGGCGCCTCTGGAGGAGACAGATGGAGGGTTTCGGTCAGAGGGGCTCTTGAAGGCCGGCGAGAAACTGTACGCCGTCGTCACGAGTCAGCCGCGCTTCCCTGTAGGACAGCGGGCTTTCGGGTCTCACGATGTTGAGGTGATCGAAAAACGCCACGTCGATCGACGCCTTGACGACACCAAGCGCTTCTGGGAGAGGTGGGCCTCGCTGTGCACGTATGACGGAGAGAACCGCGACGAGGTAGTCCGCTCGGCGCTCACCCTAAAGGCGCTGACCTACGCGCCATCGGGCGCGCTTCTGGCTGCCGCGACGACTTCCCTTCCTGAGGCGATTGGCGGCACCCGTAACTGGGACTACCGCTTCACCTGGATACGAGACGCATCTTTCGCACTCTACGCACTATTCATCATTGGCTACAGGAAGGAGGCGCAAGCGTTCAAGGACTGGCTGGAGTGGAGCACAGTCGGCCGCGCGCGAGATCTGCAGATCATGTATGGCCTGGGAGGTGAGCGGCGGCTGACGGAGACGGAGCTGCCGGAGTTGGACGGATACCGTGGCTCGCGCCCCGTGCGCGTTGGCAACGGTGCATACTCCCAGTTTCAGCTCGACATATACGGGGAGATCGTGGACTCGGCGCATCTCTACCGCAAGTTCGGTGGCAAGATGGACATGGAGTACTGGGACTATCTGCAGCGAGTTGTCAGCTTCGTGATCGACCACTGGCGGGAGCCGGACGAAGGGATATGGGAGACGCGAGGCGGGCGACAGCATTTCGTCTCCTCGAAGGCCTGGTGCTGGGTGGCGCTGGACCGAGCGATCAAGGCTGCTCGTGCTCTCGATCTCCCCGGCGACGTGGAGCGCTGGCGAAAGGTCAGGGCGGAGATCAAGGAGGACATCCTGGCGAAGGGCTACGATGCCGAGCGAGGGGCCTTCGTGCAAGCCTACGGAAGCGAGAAGCTCGACGCCAGTAATCTCCTGCTGCCCCTGCTGGGGTTCATCTCCGCGGACGACCCACGGATGCGGGCCACGATCGAGGCAACTGAGCGCGAACTGACGTCGCCGGAGGGTTTCGTTTTTCGCTACAAGCGCGACCAAGATGAAGTCGCGGGCCGCGAAGGCACGTTCGCGATAACCACGTTCTGGCTCGCGGATAACCTGATCGCCCTGGGGGAGCTTGAGCGGGCCCGGGAGCTGTTCGAGAAGCTTCGGGGCTGCGCCAACGACCTCGGCCTCTTTAGTGAGGAGATGGAACCCGGGACCGGCGCGATGCTGGGCAACTTCCCGCAGGCGTTCTCTCACCTCGCCTTTATCAGTACAGCGGTTCAGCTAAACGAGGCGGAGGCGCAGCGCCGGGCGCGCCCAGGGTCGCGCGGGGGAGCGCAGCGCGAGTCATGAGGGCGGTGATCGTCACCCCCAAAAAACCGGGAAGCGGGCGGCTGGCGGAAGTGCCCGACCCTCGGCCCCGGGACGGTGAGGTGCTGGTCCAGGTCCACGAAGTGGGCCTGGACGGGACTGACGCTGAGATCTTGCAGGGCCGGTATGGTGAGGCGCCTCCCGGCGACGAATACCTGATCATTGGACACGAATCTCTGGGCCGGGTTGCTGAGGTGGCAAACGGTGCCGAGGGGCTCTCGCCCGGCGACTGGGTCGTAGCTATCGTGCGGCGGCCTGACCCCGTGCCCTGCCGGAACTGTGCCGACGGTGAGTGGGACATGTGCCTCAATGGCCAGTACACAGAGCGTGGCATCAAGGGGCGTCATGGCTTCCTAGCCGAGCTTTACACGGAGTCACCCGACTTCCTCGTGAAGGTCCCGGCGGACGTTGCCGCCGTGGCCGTCTTGCTGGAGCCTCTGGGCATCGTCGAAAAGGCCGTGGAGCAGATCAAGAAGATTCAGGAGCGCCTGGTCTGGCGGCCAAAGCGCGCGGTGGTGCTCGGCGCGGGGCCGGTGGGTCTCCTGGCAGGGATGTTGCTCCGCCTGGAGGGCATCGATGTGTACTTCTACGACACTACTGAGCGGGGACTCAAGAGTGACCTCGCTGAATGCATTGGGGCGAACTTTATCTGGGCACGTGAACGGAAGCTGGACCATGGACTGACAGAGGAGATCGGCGCGGTAGATATCGTCCTGGAGGCGACCGGGTTTAGCCCCCTGGCCTTCGACGCCATGGACATGGTGGCTCCTAACGGGATCGTCTGCCTCACCGGCGTCAGCGCGGGGGCGCGAAAGCTGGAGGTGTCGGCTGACCACCTCAACCTGGAGATGGTGCTATCGAACAAAGTTGTCTTCGGTACCGTCAACGCCAACCGCCGTCACTTCGAGTCGGGCGTCCGCCACCTTCAGGAGATGGAGAAGCGATGGCCAGGGATCCTTTCGAGGATGATCACGCAACGTCTTCCGCTGACGGACTTTCCCCGCGCGTTCGAGCGGACACCAGACCGCCTCAAATCGGTCGTAGAGATGGCATTGGCGGAATGATCGGGCGCTTGAGGGCTGGTCTTTTGACTTCTTTTCTTCCTTGCACTATGCTCCGGCTCTACGAAGGGCGCCGCCCCACACGTGGAATTGCCCTCGTGTAGTCGCCCGTCGTATCGACGAAGCTCAGACCTGCTAGCCCGGCAGGCATCAGGAGTCAGGGGCGATCCGTCCTGCCCGGGAGGAGACCCGCCCATGACCGAAGAAATCCGAAACCTGATACACACCTACCAGCGTAGCTTGAATGAGGCTGACCTGGATCTGGTCAGAGCCTCCTATGCCGACGACGCAATGTTCATCGGCCAGCCCTTTCCGACGGCTACCGGGATTGAGGAGATAGCAGCGACCTACGCGGACGCATTTTCGAAGCTCAATTTCGACGTGCAGTTCGACATTCTGGAGGTCGAACTGAGCGGCGACCTCGGTTTCGTCCGCACTCGGTCTCACGGCACCATCACACCGAAGGGCCAGATTCCCGAGGGCAGTGAAGGTAACCGAGAGGTCTTCGTCGTGAAGAAGATCGCCGATGACTGGAAGTTCTACCGCTACATCTTCAACGCGGAGGTCTGAGGGCGCGCGCAGCGGTTACGCGTGCCGGAAAGAAAAGGAAGGAGAAAGGGACATGGCAAGCACAGGAACAATCCTGGTCACGGGAGCAACTGGAAACGTGGGCGGTGGTCTGATCCCCGAGCTGATCGCCATGGGCGCGACCGTTCGTGCCCTGGTCCGCGACGAGTCGAAGGCGCAGGGCCTCAGGGACGCCGGCGTCGAGGTTGTCATCGGCGACCTGGACAAGCCCGAGACGCTCGATCCCGCCTTTAGAGGAGTTGACAAGGTGTTCCTCCTAACGGCGCCAAACCCTAACCAGGTCACCCAAGCCCGCAACGGAATCGCCGCCGCCAAGCGCGCCGGCCGCCCGCACATCGTCAGGCAATCAGCGCGCGCACTTATAGAGACAGCCGTTGCTTTGCCGCGCGTCTCGGCACAGCACGCCGAGATCGATGCGGAGCTGGAGGCGTCCGGTCTACCCTACACGATCCTGAGGCCGCACAACTTCATGCAAAACACGCTCATGGCGGCGCAGACCGTCGCATCGGAGGGAACCGTGTACATGCCGTTGAATGCGGGCAAGTTCGGCATGATCGACGTACGGGACGTCGTCGACGTCGCTGCGAAGGTCCTCACGGAGGCTGGTCACGAGGGCGAGATCTACGACCTGACCGGCCCGGAGTCGATCTCCGCCCAAGACATAGCGGCCGGGCTCTCGAAGGCGCTCGGCGGGGAGGTCAAGTACGTGGACGTCCCGCTCGAGGCCGCCCGGGAGGCGATGCTGGGCATGGGGATGTCGGAGTGGCTCGCCGACGCCAACAACGAGTACTTTAAGGCGCTTAGCGAGAGCTTGGGCGACTTCACGACGAATGGCGTCGAGGAGATCACCGGACACCCGGCCCGCTCGTACGAGACCTTCGCCCACGATTTCGCCAAGGCGTTCGCGCCTACGAGCGCTCCCGCCCCATAGCGTCGGCCGGATATCTGTCGGCTATTCTGCCAGCCCAATCAGGAAGGATCACAGCCATGGTGTCAGAGGTTAAACCGCCCCTACCTCCGTTCACTGAAGAGACCGCACGCGCAAAGGTCCAGGCAGCTGAAGATGCCTGGAACACTCGTGACCCTGAGGTGGTGGCCAAGGCCTACACGAAAGACTCTCAGTGGCGCAATCGCGACGAGTTCTTCACCGGCAGAGAGGCGATTAGGGAGTTCCTGAGTCGCAAGTGGGCCAAGGAGCTTGATTACAAGCTGATGAAAGAGCTGTGGGCCTTCAGTGGGAACCACATCTCCGTGCGGTTTGAGTACGAGTGGCACGATGCGTCTGGCAAGTGGTATCGAACCCACGGAAACGAACACTGGGAGTTCGACGAGAACGGGTTCATGCGAAGGCGCGATATGAGCGCGAACGACGTTCCGATTGATGAGTCCGAGCGCAGGTTGTGACCGTCGGGGCCGTAGAGGTAGGTCGTTGCGTGTCGTTCGTCAGTATGTGAAGGGAGACAGAGGATGATACTAGTTGTTGGAGCGACAGGCGGGATAGGAAAAGACGTGGTGTCGGGCCTGAGGGCGAAGGGGCAACAGGTTCGCGCGATGGTTCATAACCCGGATAAGGCACTGTCCCGGGAGCCGGGCGTGGAGTACGTGACTGGCGACCTCGAGAAGCCCGATAGCGTGATCGCGGCGCTCCAGGGCGTCGAGAAGGCGTTTTTGCTGTCGCCCGAGGATCCACGAATGCCGGAGCTGCACGGCAAGTTCGCCGCTGCTGCTAAGGAAGCGAGCCTGCGACATCTGGTGCGCCTGTCGATCCTGCCGGCGAATCCCGAGGCGCCGTTACCTCTCGCGATGTGGCACGGGGAGGCGGACCGGCTTGTCATGGATTCGGGCGTTCCCTTTACCATCCTGAGGCCGGCCTACTTCATGCAGAACTTCCTGCGGTCTGCCGGAACGATCGCATCGGAGGGGGCCATCTACGGAGCCATGGGCGACGGCAAAGTCGGCCACATCGACACGCGGGACATCGCCGAAGTGGCCGTCACGGTTCTCACCAGTGAAGGCCACGAAGGGCAGATATATCCGCTTACGGGCCCTGAGTCGCTCTCCATGGTTGAGGTTGCCGCAAGGCTCTCCATCGCCCTTGGCAAGACGGTCAAGTACGTGAACATGTCAGCGGATGACGCCAAGTCCGGCATGATGGCCATGGGTATGCCCGATTGGAGGGCGGATGCCTGGGTGGGCCTCGGGGGGATGATCGCGATGGGCAAGGCCGACATGGCGACACCCGCGGTGAAGAACATCCTCGGCAGGGAGCCGCACAACGTTGATCTGTTCGCCGCCGAAAATGCGCAGGCGTTTCGGGGCGCGTAGCGACATAGGCGCAGCGAGACAGCCACGGCACACGGCTTGTCGAACGAATGTGTTGGGGCGGTCCGGCCCTGACGAACGAAGTACGGAGGTCTTGAGATGGCACTGCCCAACCCAGGCCTGGCAATCGATCCGGCGTCTACCGCACTGGTTATCACCGATCCGCAGAACGACTTCCTCAGCCCCGATGGCGTGATGTGGGAGATGGTGGGCGAAAGCGTTACGGAGAACCACACTGTCGACAATCTGGAAGCGCTGTTGAAGACGGCCAGGGCGAGCGATCTACCGGTATTCATCTCTTCGCACTACTATTTCCCGACTGACCACAGATGGAGGTTCGAGGGTGCGCTTGAGACGCTGATGCACGAAGTTGGGATGTTCGACCGTAAGGGTGCTCTGGATGTGGAGGGCTTCAAGGACTCTGGGGCGGATTGGTTGGAGCGCCTAAAGCCCTATATTGAGGCCGATGACACGGTAGTCGTAAGCCCCCATAAGGTCTACGGGCCACAGAATAATGACCTTGTTCTACAGCTGCGAAAGCGAAGGATCGACAGAGTGATCCTGGCGGGTATGTCGTCGAACCTCTGCGTCGAGTCGCACCTGCGCGATCTGCTCGAGCAGGGCTTCGAGATCGCTGTGGTGAAGGACGCCACGGCCGCGGCAAAGGTGCCGGAAGGTGACGGGTATCAGGCGGCGCTAACCAACTTTCGATTCCTGGCAAGCGCGGTCTGGGCCACCGACGAAGCCGTCAGCAAGCTGACGGAGGCAGTTAAGGTCGCCTAGATGCTCACGGCATCGATACGATGGAAATAAGAGCGCCGGGGGAGTCGATGGCTGACGGGTCGGCAGTTAACTACTGACGGATGGAGTATGGGGTCCTGAGATGGCATGACCAAGAAGGAGTCAAGAGATGTCAGAGGAAGCCGGCGAGATTCACAGCGACGCCCCTGAGCGGCGGCCTACCGAGGACTCCCCAGACGATGGACGAAGCTACCGCTTCGACCATCTCGCGCTGGGGCTCGTGCTGCACGACATGTACTTCAGCAAAGGTGATCCCGGCCCAGGTGACCGCGTGCCAGATTTTGACCTTCCGGTTCTCGGCGGGGGCCGCTTCCGATCCGCGGATCTCGGCGAGACCGGTCCGGCGCTGCTGATCTTCGGTTCTTACACGTGCCCAGTGACTGACAACGCCGCCCCTGGCCTGAACGATCTGCACGCGCGCTTTGGCGACCGCGTGCACTTCGTGATGGTTAACATCCGTGAGGCGCACCCAGCGAAGGCGGTGCCCCAACCGAAGACGCTCGACGAGAAGATGGCGCACGCGGAGCAGCAACGCGACTTTTACGGTTTCAAGTTCGAAGTTGCCGTGGATGACATCGACGGCACCCTACACCGGGCCATGAGTCCAAAACCCAACTCGGCTTACCTCCTTGGCAAAGACGGGACGATCCTCTTTCGCGCAAAGTGGGCCAATGACACAAAGGCGCTAGCCGGAGCGCTGGATTCCGTCGCCGCCGGCGAGTCTCCGCGCCGCTCCCAGAGCGGCGGTGTGATTCGGCCAATGCTCCGCCTGCTGCGCAACATAGCACCGGTTCTCGACCGCGCCGGAGGCGGTGCCTGGGGCGATATGTGGCGTGTCGCGCCCCCGATGGCGGCCACTGCTTTCGCCCTTAAGACTCTCAACATTCGCCCACGGAAGCCGAAACGCCGGGAAGACTGAGCCTGGTGAGGGCGGCGAATTCGCTGGGCTGGTGCGGCTTTCACCCGGTCGCGATCTCGCCTGAGGCGGGTCGATCACCCCTCGCGACGAGAGGGAACTGAACGTCACCGAGAATGGCATCTTCGGGCGCGGCAGCGTAGGGTTGTAGCGAAGCGGAGTCATTGCGAAGGGGAGCAGCTTGTGAGGACGTTCGACCTTATAGTTATCGGCTCCGGTTCCGGCCTGGAGGTCTCCTCAGAGGCGGCCGATCGCGGGCTCTCGGTGGCTGTGGTGGAGCACGGCCCATTCGGGGGAACGTGCTTGAACCGGGGGTGCATCCCTTCCAAGATGCTGATCCATAGCGCCGACGTCATGGAGACGATCCAGCGGGCACAGCTCTTCGGCATCAAGGCAGAGGTGTCGGCCGTCGACTGGGACTTTATCATCAAGCGCGCGTCGGACTCCGTGGACGGCGACGCGCGATCGGTGGAGGAGGGCAACCGGCAACACGCAAACATATCCGTGCTCCGGGGCACTGGTAGGTTCGTGGGAGAGAAGATCCTTGATGTCAGCGGTGAGCAGATCACCGCCAGCACGATCGTCGTCGCTGCAGGCACCAGGCCCCGGGTTCCCGAAATCGATGGTCTGGCCGATGTCCCATTTATCACTTCGGACGAGGCTCTTCGCCTGTCGAAGCAGCCACGGAGGCTGATCATCCTGGGAGGGGGCTACATCGCGGCCGAGCTCGCGCACTTCTTTGGTGCGCTGGGGACGGAGGTCACGATCGTCCATCGGGGGCCGCGTCTGCTCAGACAGGAGGATGATGATGTGGCGGTTCGCTTCACTGAGGTCTTCCAGCGGCGCTTCAATGTACTCCTCAATACGGACGTCCAGCGGGCCCAGCGAGACGGCGATGAGATTGCGGTGAAGATGGTCTCCGACGGCGAGGCGGTGACCCTGACCGCGGACGCGCTTCTCCTGGCGGTGGGCCGGATTTCGAACAGCGACTTGCTGGACGTGGCAAAGGCGGGCGTCGCAGTGGACGACGACGGGTTCGTGATGACCGACGAACACCTGGAGACGAACGTGCCGGGCATCTGGGCCCTGGGCGACATCGTGGGCCGCTACCTGCTGAAGCACAGCGCTAACCTGGAGGCGGCCTATGTGGCCAACAACATCTTCAACCCTGACAACAAGGTTGCCGTGGACTACCATGCGATGCCTCACGCCATCTTCGCCTCACCTCAGGTCGCGAGCGTGGGGCTGACTGAGCAGACAGCCAAGGAGCGCGGTATTCCCTACGTTGTCAGCAGCTACAACTATGAGGACACGGCCTACGGATCGTCCATTGAGGACAGGGACGGCTTCGTGAAAGCTCTAGCTGAGAGGGTTTCGGGCGAGATCCTGGGCTGCCACATCATCGGCAGCGAGGCATCGATGTTGATTCAGGAGGTCGTTAACGCGATGCGAATGCGATTAACCACCGACGCCATCACCCAATCGATCTATGTGCACCCGGCACTGCCGGAGGTGGTGCAACGCGCCTTTGGAGCGCTTCAGCGCTAGGCCGAGCGCGCTGCCAGGCGGTAAAGGACTGGGGCCCGGATCAGGCCTGATGAGCATCAAGACTCGCGAGGCCAGCGAGGGAGCCGTTATCTGACGTCCTCGAGACCTGTGCCTTGTTGTAGCACCGCCCTCCTGATCGGCCGAGCGCCGTCTGGCAGATTAGGGCGGTGTCACGCGAAGTGACTTGCCGTGCTTTCAGCGTGGTTCGGCGGAGTTGATGACCTGCGCTCGTTTTGGCGAGCGCAGGTCTTCCTGTTGCGCTATGCCGCTAAGGAAGAGGATTCCAAGCAGGAACAGCAGGTGCTGATAAGTGGACTCTGCCATGTAACCGGCGAGTAGAACGAGCAGTAGCCCGACGGCGATCCAGTATGTATCACGGTCGCGAAAGCAGGCGACGATGGTCAGCAGGAACAATGCCAGGGCCAGGAGATAGATGGGAAACGGAAGGAACAGACTTACGCCGGTGGTCCAGAGTGCGAGGATCGCCATAGTCGATACCGGCGAGAGACCGGCCACAGTCAGTGCGAGCAGAACCACGGCTACGGTCGCGGCCCCGGCACGCCCGATCGTGCCCCAGCGAGGGAGTCCCCAGGCGAGGAAGACGGTGCCGGCAGCAACCATTGCCAGGGCTTCGCCGAGTCGCAAGGCGTCGAGGCTGAGCGGCGGGATCGTCGTATAGTCAAGGATGCGGTAGAAGACGTAGCTGAGTGTGTAGTACTCGTAGCTGAGATAGGCGGCAACCATCAGTCCCAGTGCGAGGCCGACCGCGGGTGTGACGTGGCTGGTGCGTATTGCGACGATGAGTATTGTTACCGCCAGGAGTGCTGCGGACACGCCGAATAGGGCGTCTGCCTCAGGCGTGTTGGTCACGAGGGTGAGGAAGAGGCCCAGGAAAAGGGCCACCGAGAGGACTGCGATCAATGGTGAGAAAGCTCGGCTTCGCTTATTCGCGATGGCAAACGTCAAGACGATCGTCAGCAAGACCAGGGCCAGTACAGAAGCGAAGTTGAACGCGAGCGAGCCCAGCGTTGATGCCGATTCGAAGAGGCCGGTGAAGACGCTGTGCTTCGGTACGTGGACGCCGACGCGGACGACGATCCGTAGCAGCAACGTCTCTGCGAGCACTGCGACAAGGAACGTGATGATCAGAGGGCTAAAGCCCGCAACGAGCGAATCGAGAAGCGTTAGTCGCCTTGAGGCCGCGGGGCGTGAAACGGTTGTGCCGAGCATCGCCTACTGCTTGCTTCTCTGCCACCCACGGAAGGCCAAGGCGCCGGTCAAAGCCGCCACCGCTATCGCGATGAGGGCTATCTGCCAGACTTCAATGCCGCCTCCACCCTCAGCGATCTCGTCAGACAGAGTCAGGGTCAGGAACTGGGAAACAGACTTTACCCCGTTACGCTCATTCTGCGAGCCATCCCAGACTGCGAGGGCCACGTTAGTAGATTCATTCACTGCGAACCGGGAGTACTCATCCCCGCTGTCGAGATCCCGTGCGAACACGACTCGCCATGAGCCGTCGCGCCACTCACCGCTACCGTCGACGATCTGATCGTCAGCCTGCGTGAGAGTCCCAAAGCTGCCGGCGAGGAGATTGTCTACGGGCGTCGTGCGCTCGGTCTCAGCGAAGATGTTGCCAACGGACCTGGCCGGGTAAAACACATCTTCCTCTTCGAACGGATAGCTATCGACCTGAAGGTTGGGGTAGGTGTCCTGAACGTCCACGTATCCCTGGTCTATGTTGTTCTGCCAGGCGCCCTTCCACTGCCAGACGTTCACCGGTGCGGTCGGATCGCCCATGCAGAATGAGGGTACGGATTCACCGTGGCTGACCGGGAACTGTACTGCGACAGCGTCTGTGAATTCGGTCTGGCGGCTCACCAGAATGTCTTCGGTGTCGTCTTGCCACTCGAGGAGCACGTAGAGGCGGTCATTGTCGTGAAGAGCGCGGGCGGTGACCGTTCGATTTCCACCACCCTTTGGTTGGATGATCTCTTGGCCGCTCAACGGTGCCTCAATCGGGTTGGCGCCCTTCCAAACGCTGTCGAACGGATCGTCCAGCGGCACCTCGGCGTCTGCCTGCTTGGCGACGAGGGTGACGGTCTGGGAAGAGGCCAGCCGCATATCGCCCAGGGTCAAGAGGACTGCGACGGCGAACGCCGCGAAGACGATGGCAGTCACGGTCCAACTGGTAGTAGATTGCATCGTTGACTCCTGACCTCTTACTGGCATGCCTCACCGATTGGGCAGCTGGACTCGTCAGAATCTGCCGAGCGCCATTCCTGGCTGGCGAGCGTGACTTCGGGATTGACTCTCAAGAAAGCCACCTCACTAGAAACAAACTTCGCAAGTAGCGACGCCAGGAAGCTGTAATAGCCTCCATCAGCCTTCTGATCGAGAAGGCGCGCGAAGTGAGTGCCCCAGCGTCCCAGGTGATCTCGAATGAACTTGCGCTGGGTCTCCCGGCAGAAGCGCGCTCTGGCCGGGTCGTGGTGAGTCTGTGCGTAGGCCTCCTTGTACGTGAGGAAGTGCATGAACTCGAGCTCGACGCTGATGTGGTCTACGCGCTCGCTTTCAGCCAGCGTCAGGCCGAACGCCTTGAAAAAGCCCGCGATGTCGGCAAGCTCGCTCGTCTCCTGTGATATCCCCTGGGCCGTGTAGAAAGCCTCGCAGGGCGGGCAGTCAGCGGATATGACGTGAGAAAAGATGTGCCCGTGGAGACTCTTCAGATCGGACGCGCTGGCAACAGTCATCTGATCGCCGAACGCTGCTAGTTCAGGCTCTACGTTCACTGGCAGGAACGCCGTCGCCTCTCGGGCCTGTGGCAGATCGGTCTCGACCATCGCTGCGACGACGTCGTCATCGGGATAGATCAGAGCCTGAGACAGCAACTGATATATAGAAGCACGTGCGACCGCACGGCTGGCTACCACTTCTTTTCGCAGGTCTGTCGTCTGTGTGACCATAATGCCCTCTTAAATCGAGTTCTGGTACTGCAAGCCCCGCTCGATGATGCCCTCCTCCACGGACACGCGCGCCACCTCGTTGTCGTCCTGGTCGAAGCCAACGATCGTATCGTTGTAAAGCTGCCAGGGACGGCCGTTGATCTCGGTCTCAGATACCAGTTCGCCTTCTTCAATGTCGTATCTGAAGATGATGGTCTGGGTGGCGCGGAAGAGCTGAAGGACGGCCAGCAATTCACGTGATGGGTTGGTGTACCGCTCGATGGCGTCGTCCACGCCGGGCCCGAACATCTGCCGCAGATACGGTCGCGGCACCCATCGCGGCGGGATGTAGTAGATGTTGGGCTCCGTGCCGAACTGAGGGTAGAGAGGCAACGCTACCCTCTCCTGGCGGACGAGATAGTAGAGAGGGTTGAAGCGGTCCTCAGCCCAATCCCCGTTCTCTATCTTTACAAGACCCTGGAGACGAATCTTTCCCACACAGGTAGCGACGCAGCGTGTTTCCATCGGCACGCCGTTAGTCAAAGGGTCGCTCCCCTCAACTCTTGGGTAGCAGCCGACGCACTTTTCGCTGACGCGGGTGGTTGGCCGGTACATCGCCTTCTTGTAGGGACATTGCTCGACGCATTTGCGGTAGCCGCGGCAGCGCTCCTGATCGATGAGGACGATCCCATCTTCGGGCCGCTTGTAGATCGCGTTCCGCGGACAGGCCGACACGCACCCGGGGTAGGTGCAGTGATTGCAGATGCGCTGGAGATAGAAGAACCAGGTGTTGTGTTCGGGCAGCTGTGCGCCGTCCGTGTGGTACTGATCGGGTACGCCGGCCGGCCCCTTGGGCGTGTCCTCATAAAGGTTTGGGCCGGTCCACTCCTCTTCCGTCGGCAGGTAACCGATTGCATTCTCGTCACCGGCGGCGGCAGCAGCCTCGAAGATAGTCTGGCCTTCGTACAAGCCGTAGGGTGAGCTATCGCCTTTCTGGGAGCTGTTCCACTTCTGGCCACCGGGGTTCGCTTCCTCAAGCTTCTCCAGCAGTTTGACGTCCCAGTTATGGGGGTAGCCGCCGTATGGCTTGCTCTCCACGTTGTTCCACCACATGGCTTCCTGGCCGCGGCTGAACGTCCAGGTGGACTTGCAGGCCATCGTGCAAGTCTGACAGGCGATGCAGCGGTTGATGTTAAACACTGCGGCGAACTGCCGATCGGGATGAGCTTCCGGAAGCCGGTAGTCCATCTCTCGTCCTAGTTGCCAGTTGTATACCTTGGCCATCGTTGTTACCTTTCGCTGGCGCTAAGCCTCGTCGACCTGGACTAGCCCTCCGGCCAGGTACTTGTTCATCATTTCACTTTCGTTCTTCGGCGTTCGGCCGGTCGTCGCGGGTGTCCACAGCCCCTCGCCGCCCGGACCGCCTGCCTCAGCCTTTGTGACCTTGACAAGAGTCTCCTTGGGAACGGTGTTGAGCGCGTGATTGTCCGCCTCGCCGCCGAACATGAAGGCGAGCGCGACCTTCTTCTTGTGAAACAGCGTGTCGGTCTGGTGCATCGGCATCTGCCAGTCGCGCGTGATGCTCTGCTGCGAGCCGTAGCGCATATTGGACTGGTAGCCGGTGCCCTCGGACACCGCTCGTCCGTCTGGACGCGTCTCGTGCGCCAGGACGGATCTCTCCGTGGCCATGTGCGGGGAGTGCTTCATCATGATCACGTTGTACGGGTAGGCCGGGTTGTACCTTGCGCGCAGCTTCAGCCGCGCGACTTTGTAGAAGGGGTCGTCTTCCGTCCAGCCGTAATAAGGACGGTCGGCCGGGTTGGCGTCGACGTAGACGTAGTCCCCGTCCGCAATATCGAGGTCCTTCGCCGCTTCTGGGTTTATATGCAGCTGGTGCTCACCGGTGCCGGGCAGCCGCTTGTCCGTGCGATACGGGTCCCCGAAGTTGGAGGCCCAGATCTGGTGCCAGTCAACGGTGTTCCACTGGGAGTGGACGCTGTGCCGGGTCTTGGGTGTCAGGCAGTAGAAATGGAACCCTCCATCCCACAGCGGGTTCTTTGTCTGTTTGACGTCGGCCCAGGACATCTTGTTGTTGGCGATTGTGCGAAGGTCGCCGTCCAGGACCTCGTTCTGCAGCATTTCGGGAGTGATGCCGTAGTTGTTTGGCCGGATGTATGGGTTAGTGCTAACGATGACGTTGGGAAGGTACGGTGTGGCTTCGGGGCCTTCGCGATGGACGATGAAGTTCTCGCCGTATTCGATCGCCTCGGGAATGTCGCAGTAGGCGTTGAGACGGCCGGTGTCCGTGAAGAACGGCACGTTGTCGTTCATCTGCTCCCAGAAGGGAATCCGCGGGTAGGTGCGGAACATCATCAGGGCGGCACCGGGCTCACCGTACTTGCCGTCCATGATGTCGCTGACTTTGTAGCCTGTAGTAGTCGTGGAAGAGTCCAGGAGGCGTTGCATGTACACCTCGGGCTTGCCTTCGAGCGCGAATTTCCAGTAGTCGGTCATGCGCGGGTCGTTGATCTGCTCCCCGAGCTTCTTGGCCATCTCGGCGATGATTGTGACGTCGTCCTTGCTGTCGTAGAGCGGCTCGATGCCACCCTTGCCCCAGATCTGAAGGAATGGGTTGGAGCACGATGCGGTGATCTCCAACGCCTGGAACTCCATCCAGCAGTTGGCAGGGAGTAGGAAGTCCGAATACTCGCCGGTCGCGGTCATCTCTATGTCCTGGTTGATGATGAGATCAACCTTGGGGTTGACGTTCTTGATCTGCTCGTACGCCCACTTGGCGTTGTTGATGATGTTCACGTTGTTGAACCACATCACTTTCGTCGGGGTGGGCATGTGGGTCTGACCGGTGAAGTTCTTTCGGCCCTGATCGGGCGTATCGACGATGAGTGCCTGATCGCCGTGGTCCCAGTAGGCCGGCTCCTCGTCCTTACCGTGACCTTTAACGATGATATCCTTGCCGGATGCGGCAGGATCGAGATTTGGCCGCAACGGGTCCTCGGCGACCCAGCCCTTGAACCCCGGGCCAGTCCAGGGAGAGCTCTGGAAGAGGGCTGCTTTGTAGTTTCCGGCCCACTGGTGGCAGCCGGCGCCCGGCTTGCCGATGTTGCCGGTCAGCATCAGGGGAAGGTAAGTGGCGCGGTTGTGCAGCGTTGCGTGGAACCAGTGCTGGATGCCCTCGCCAACGTGGATCGCGACCGGGCTGATCGTCGCGATGTCTTCGGCAAGCCGCTCGATCAGGTCCTTCGGCGCCCCGCAGATCTCGTGGACGGTATCGAGGTCGTAGTCCCGCAGGTTGATCTTGTACATCTCCCACAGGCTCATCACTTCGACCTCGGTGCCGTCAGTGAGAGTGATAGTCTCCGTGTACTCCAGTGAGGGATCGATGCCTTCTTGAGTCATTCGCTCGCCGAGGTCGTCGCGCGTAATCGCCTTAAGGCTGTTGCTATTTTGGTCGAACACTACGTAGTCACCGAGCTGCTCGTATTGCTCCTGGGTGAGCCCCTGGGTGGCGAAGCTCGGGCCGTCTGCGGGCAGGCCGAGCTGGTAGTCCGGGAAGACCTCGTCAGCGCGCAGCCGTTTGAGGTTATCGGTCCTCACCAATAGGGGCAGATCGGTAAACTGCTTCACGAACTCCTCGTCGTGCCAGCCTTTGTCCATGATGATCTTCGACACGGCCAGGAAGATCGTCGTGTCGGAGATGCCGGGCCGCACGGAGAGCCAGTAGTCTGCCTTCGTCGCCGGGGGGCTGTACTCAGGCGAGATGACGACGATCTTCGCTCCCCGCTCCATAGTGTTGTAGAAGAAGTGGGTATCGGGCATCTTGTTTTCGATCATGTTGACGCCGGCGTGGATGTGCAGCTTGGTGTTGATCATGTCGTTGAAGTCGCAGTCAGACGTCTGCAGGCCGTGCACGAATGGCTGGCCGGGGGCCTGGTCACCGTGCCAGGTGTAGTTGGACCAGTTTCGGCCTCCCAGCGCGTCATCGGGATCGATTCCGCGTACGTGGCTGTCGAGGAGGGCCAGCATGTTGGAGAAGCGGTACATGCCGTATTTCCCGATTACGCCCAGCAGACCCATGCCGCCACGCAGCTTGATGGTTCGGGTGCCAGCGCCGTGCATTTCGTCGATCATTTCAGGCTGATAGCCCTCGTCCCGTAGGCGCTGCGCGCCCTCCTCGCCGCTGTAGGCTTTCGCGATGGCGATCATGCCTTTCGTGGCGTAGTCGTAGGCTTCATCCCAGGTGAGGCGTTCGAATGTGTCCTGACCTCGTGACGTGAACTTGTACTTGTCGCGGTTGTCAGGTGTTAGCTCTGGAAAGCTATCGTCCGCCCACTGCTTCCAGCCGGCTCGTACCATCGGGTGCTGAAGCCGGTACGGGCCGTACGTTCGCCGGTGCATCGTCAGGCCCTTCGAGCAGCCGCGTGGGTTCCAGTGCTCTGTAGCCCGATTGCCGTCCAGGTCGGTCAGGCGGCCGGAGTCGTAGTTCTGTTCGATCCGTGCGACGATGCCGTTTCGGCTGAAGGCCCGGAGGCGGCAGGCGTGCGTGTCGTTGGGCGAACAGACGAACGTAAAGCTATCGTCGTAGGCATACTGGTCGCGGTAGACGGTCTCCCAGTCGCGATTCGGGTAGTCCTCGAGCGGGTTGGTGACGGCAACGACCTGGAATCGGCGAAGAGCCAGAGAAGTGCCGCTGCCAACAATGGCGCCGGTGGCGAGTGCCGCCCCGCCTATCTTTAGAAACCTTCGACGTGACACCTTTTTCATGGTCTAATCTCCACGCCCTAGAGTCGGGCTTGTCTTGACTCCGGTAATCGTCTCGATACGCTCCCGAACGAATTCCTCGCCCCTGGCGCGCAGGATCTGATTCGGGCCTCGATAGAAACGGTTGCGAAAGAGTTTGAGGATACGTTCGCCGTTCCAGCCCATGCGGGCGTATTCCTCAATGAAGCAGCCGGCCATTTCCGCCAGAGCCTGATCGTCTGGGCCCGCCTTCATCTGGACCCCAACCAGCTCCAGCGGATCTTCTGGTTCGTTGGCTTTCATCCGGGCCTCGTTGCCCTCGATCGGCATCTCATCGACCTCCCGTCCGTGCCTGGCAAGCCAGTCGAGGAGCTGTTGTCATCACGGTTGTCGCTTCCTTCACGAGTGAGAGCTTGGCCTGTTTCGTCGCCAATTCAGACAGCGTGATGCTGCCGAGTAGGCGTTCGACCATCGCTTGCATTCGGGCCCAGACCGGGAACACGGCACATTCGTCTCGCCTGTCACAGCGAGGGGGATCGACGGTACAGTCGTTGAGAGCGATAGTCTCAAGCGAGTCGACTATGTCGAGCATCGTTATAGAGTCCGGGGGCCTAGCCAGGCTGAGACCGCCGCTAGCGCCTCGCTCACTCACGAGGAGACCAGCCGCGACCAAAGATCGAGCTACTTTTCGCAGGAACTGATATGGGATCTCCTGCCGTTGCGCGACTTCGATCGTGGGGAGGGGGCCGCAGCCACTGCTGGCGATCTCTACCATCAGACGCAGACCATAGTCAGTCTGACGTGAGATGTGGAGCATTGAGACCCCTTTTCTGTCATTGCCGCTAAACCTATCGTGATTTTCTGCACAAGCCTCTGCCGTGTCAGTCGGGTGTAGCAATGCGGAGCTGTAGGGTAGTGCCCCGCGAAGGGGGTATGCTGGCAGAACGACCAAGCAGTTATGGCAACAGGCGAGCGATCTTTGCCGAGCTGAGGCGCGTTCCGTCCGCAGTAACGGTCTCTTAGCGACTAGTCTGGAGGCCGAGCGCCTTATTCGCGATCGCCTGCGGTCAACAGCCGACCGAGCATTTCCTTATCCGTCGCGAGGTCGATCGCCGTCCACGCCATCGCCAGCGCGCCGTCGATCACTGCCCTGTCCGCTGCCTCCGTGACGCAGTGCTGCGTGAACTCCGGCTGGTGGTTCCCGGCCGGCCACGAGTTGATGCCGATCATCGGATGGATCGAGGGCAGCGCCAGGGAGACGTTCCCCATATCCGTCGACCCGGCGAAGCGCTGGAACTCTGGACGCATCTCCGGGAACTTGCGGCCCAACGCCTCGGCGTTCCGTTTGTAGGTGGCCGCGATGTCGCTGTCGTGCCGCATCTCCGCGTAGGCGTATGGCGAGGCGATGATCTTGACCTCACAGCCCGTCGCCAGCGCGCCGGCCTCAAAACAGCGCAGCACCTTCGCCCGCACGTCGTCCAGCTCGCCCAGAGTCTGCGCACGGATCGAGTACGACGCCGAGGTGTGCGCCGGGACGACGTTCGCCGCGTCTCCGCCCTTCGTCACGATCCCGTGCACCCTGTCGGTCGGTTGGATGTGCTGTCGCGTCAGGCCGATCGCCACCTGCGCGACCGTCAATGCGTCGGCGGCGTTGATTCCCATCTGCGGGTAGGACGAGGCGTGCGCCTCCCTGCCCGTGTACTCTACCTCCACCCTCTGCGCAGCGATGATCGGCGGCTCCACAACGTCGACAGGCGCCGGATGGACCATCATTGCTGCGTGCACGCCATCGAAGGCTTTGCGTTCCAGCATGAAGATCTTGCCGCCGCCGCCCTCTTCAGCGGGAGTACCCATCACGCTGACCGTCAGTCCGACCTCATCCGCGACGGCTGCCGCGGCGATGCCGGCGCCAACGGCCGCTGAGGCGATGATGTTGTGGCCGCAGGCGTGGCCGATCTCGGGAAGGGCGTCGTACTCGGCGCAGATCGCTACGTGCAGCGGGCCGCTTCCCGCGCGGGCGATGAACGCCGTCGGCAGCAGGCAGGCGCCGCGCTCCACGGACAGGCCTGCCTCTTCGAGCGCGTCGGCAGCCCACGCGCTCGACTTGTGCTCTTCGAAGCGCAGCTCGGGGTTGGCATGGATGCGATGGCTCAGGTCGATGAGCGAATGGCGAATCTCGTCGACGCGCGTCTGCGCGGCTTCCTTCGCTTTCACAGAACGAATCCTACACGCGTGGGGCTCTTACGCGGTACCGGCCGCGGACAACGCGGCCTGCGCGGGCGATATAGCGTTTGGATCAGACATAACGTTGACGCACGCCGGCCGGCCGGACGCGATGGCGCGTTCGATGGCGGGGCGGATACCGGCGGCGTCTTCAACGAACTCCGCGTAGACGCCGAAAGCCTCGGCCGCTTTGTCGTATCGCGTCGGGCCCAGCTCCGTTCCGATGACCCTATCTGCGCCGAGGGTGACCATCTGCTCGTGCTTGCACATGCCCCAGGCCTGGTCGTTGTTGACGACGACGACGATCGGCAGGTCGTGGCGCAGCGCCGTGTCGAACTCGGTGAAGTTGAGGCCGATGGAGCCATCGCCCGTGAGGAGGATGACCGGCTCGTTGGGGTGTGCCAGCCTGGCGGCGAGAGCGAACGGCAGGCCGATCCCAAGGCAGCCAAGGTAGCCGTGGCCCAGGTAGCGTCCCGGCCGCTGGGCCTTCAGTGCGAGTTCTCCCCAGACGAAGGTGTCGCCGCCATCGACGCAGAGTACGCCCTTGTCTTCGATCAGGGCGCTCACCTCCGACGCGACCTTGTAGGGATGGATGTAGTCGCCGGGGCCGCCGGGCATCTGGCCGATCATCTTGCGCGCCGCGTCGGCAGCGCCGCTCGCCACCTGCAGCCACTGCGAACGGTCAGGCCACTGGCGCTGACGCGCGGCTGCGGTCAACGCCCGCAACGCCTCTCGGCAGTCGGCAACGACGCCGACGTCCACACGTCCGCCACGGCCGAGTTCCTCAGCCTCAACGTCGATCTGGATGATGCGGGCCGATGACGGGACGATCGACTGACGGCCGCCCGTGAACATCCCGAAGCGTGCGCCGAGCATCAGGACGAGGTCCGGCTGTGCGCCCATCGCCAGGGCGCGACCGGCACCAAGGAAGCCGCCGATCCCCAGCGGCGAGCCCTCCGGCACTGCGCCTCGCGTCATGCCGTTGGCGATCACCGGTGTGGCCGTTGCCTCGGCGAAGTCCCGCAGATCAACCGTGGCGCTGGCGAACCAGACGCCTCTTCCGGCCATGATCAGTGGCCGTTCAGCTTGAGTGATCATGTCGAGGATGCTCTCTACGGCCTCCTGGGACGGACACGGCCGAGATGGCCGTGCGTCGGGCGCGGCCGGCCAACGGAAGGAATCAGGTTCCATTTTGGCCGCCAGAACGTCGGCCGGGATCTCAAGGAAGACAGGTCCGGGGCGTCCGGTCGTTGCCTGATGGAACGCCAGCGCTACGTACTCCGGCAGGCGGGCCGGGTCGCTCACGACGCGGCTCCACTTCGTGATCGACTGCATGATCGGAACGCCGTGCAGCTCCTGCAACGGCATCGTCTCCTCCTCGCCCTGCGGGTACCGCCCGCCGATGACGATCATGGGAACGCAGTCCAGGTGAGCGTTTGCCACAGAGGTCACGATGTCGGTGACGCCGGGCCCAGCGGTTACGACGGCGACTCCCGGCTCGCCAGTGAGGCGCGCCCAGGCGTCGGCCATGTGACCAGCCGCCTGCTCGTGCCGTGTGTCGACGATTCGAATGTCCTCGTCGTAGCAGCCCTGAAAGATGGGGTCGACGTGCCCGCCGTGAAGGCCAAAGATATTGCGCACTCCAACTTGCTTCAGTATGCGTGCTACAGCTACGCCACCAGTGATCGTCATCGTTGTGCTCCTTCCGCTGCGCCGTTCAGTGGCTCAATGTCCACGCTGACGCCTCTGTCCGTCGGCACCGGCTGCCAGTGCCACGGTCGGTACTTGAGATGGCCGTAGCCGCCTGCCAGGTGCAGCCACTTGACCATCCCCGGCTCGACCTCCGATTGGCCGCGCCAGGCCTTGTGCTGATATGGCTCGAATCCGTTGTAAAGGATCACCTGCCCCGGCTTGACGGACGGCGACAGCTTGGCCTCGACCTGGATGGACGCTACATCGTTGTGGAGGCGCACAGGCGCTCCGTTGTCGATCATCTTCGCCGCCGCGTCATCCGGGTTGATCATCACGAACGGTTCGCCGCGGTGCGTGTTCTGGATGATGTTGTTGATCATGTTCATCGAGTGGACGCTCCAGCGTGGGTGACCGCTCGTGAGGAAGAACTCATGTCGCCCGCCCTGCCTGGGGTCGTCCTTGTGGCAGGGCAGCTCCTCACCGGCCTCCAGGAACCACTCGTGGTCGATGTAGAACTGGGCACGGCGCGTCAGTGTGGGATACGGCTGTTTCTCCTCGACGTGCCAGCGGAACGGACTGTGCGTCTCATCGGGCTCGATGGTGGACGCCTGCGCGAGGCCGTGACCGGCGATACCCCAGCCCTGCCAGCGCATCACGCCTCTTTCGCGGAACGTCTCCAGGCTGGCGTCCGGCGGGAGGATGCCGTAAACGGCGTCGTCGCGGAACACCTCATCAAGGCGCTTCTCCTCTGAGCGAAGCGCACCACCGAGCGTCAAGCGGTCGGTGGCGCCCTCCAGGTCTGACGTCTGGCCACCAGCCTTGCTGGTGATCTTCGTCTGGCCGCGAGCCTTCGCGCGTTCTTCGAGCTTCTCCACGAGCGCGAGGCCGATCTCGTAGTCGGACCGGGCGTGGCCCGGCGGTTCGATCGCCTTGTCCATGAAGACGGTGTTGAGGTGATGAACCGCAAGCATGCTAACACCAAGCTTCTCGTAGTGCTGCGCCGCTGGCAGGATGTAGTCGGAATAGAGACCAGTTGTCGTCATCCGGTAGTCGATGGAGACGATCATCTTCAGCTTCGGCCAGAGATTCTTCAGCAGCATCTCCTGTCCGCCTCTGTGACGGCGCAGGACGTTGCCGCCGGCCTCGACAAGCACGCGTGGCTCAACCTGCTGCCAGACCTTCGCCAGCGTGTGGTCCCACCAACCCTTGTCCAGCGCCTCCTGGTAGTATTCGTCGAAAGTGCGCTTCATCGAGGGGTCGGACCACTCGGGATTGTTCCAGCGCTCCTTGTATCCGAACTGCTCGTACCAGAGGAAGACTGGCGGGAACATGCGGGCCATGGCTCCACTGCCGGAGCCGGCCATCTCCATGAAGCGGTTGATCGCCATCTCAGCTGTCAGGGTGGGGTCATCGGCGGTCATCGTGCGGCGCATCATGATCATCTGCTGCTGGAACGTCCGCGCCGCGTCCTGGCCCGGCGCGCCCTTGGCGGTCTGCAGGGAAACGCCGTCCAGGCCGGAGATGGCCCAGGACTGCGTGCCGGCGCCCTGCTTGCCCCAGTTGCCCGTCAGCGCCAGTAGCAGCGCCATCGAGCGCTCCATCAGGTCGCCGTGGTATGACTTGCCGGTATTCCAGCCGGCCATGATCTTCGTGCGCCGCGAGGCGACTTTGCGCGCCAGCGCGCGTATCGTCTCCGGGTTCACGCCGGAGATCTTCGATGCCGCTTCCGGTGAGTAGTCTTCGAGCCGCCTGCGTAGCCGCTCGAACGCCGGCTCCACGTCAACCCCCGTGCCGTCGAGGAGCCGGATCCGTAGGCTGCCCTCAAGGGCGGGAACGACGTCACCTGAAGCGAGCGTGCCGCGCGGCGCAGGGACGGCCTGCCCGGACTTCGAGTCGAGCCAGAAGAACTGGTCTTTGCGCTCGCCGGGATGGAACTCGTTGCCCCGCAGGAAGCGCCCCGTGTCCTTGCGCACGAGTAACGATAGATCGGTCTGCTCCCGCACGAAGCGCTCATCGTAGAGGCTCTCGTCGACAATCACGCGGCACATCGCCAGCGCGAGCGCGGCGTCCGTGCCGAACTGCACTGGCACGTGGTAGTCGGCGTGGATGGCGGACGGGCTGAAGTCCGGGGCGATGACGACGACTTCGCCGCCGTTGTAGCGACACTCAGGTACGTAGTGATACCAGGGGATCGCGGAGTAGACCGGGTTGTTGTGCCAGACGATGATCAGGTCGGCCAGGAACCAATCGTCTGCTGAGGCGACGGGGTTGAACTTGCCCCATGTAATGTAGAAGCCGGGGTTCCAGTCCTGGAACTCGGCGTTGCCGTCGGTGGTCGGCGAGCCGATGGCCGAGGCGAACGACCGCGCGGGGGCGGCGCCCGGTTCCGGCGTCATGAGCGTGATCACCGACTCGGGGCCCTGATCTTCGCAGGCGTCGAGCATCGCGTCGGCGATGTCGGTCAACGCCTCGTCCCATGAGACCTCTTCGAACTTGCCCTCGCCGCGTTCGCCGACGCGCTTGAGCGGGCTCGTAACGCGGTCCGGGGCGCTGTGAACGTACCCCCAGCAGACGCCCTTATTGCAGCCCATGGGGTTCATGTCGGGGACGCCCGGCTGGACGATCGGCAGAGTGCCGGATTGCTCCTCGCGGACGATCTTACCGTCACGCACGAAGACGCGAAGCGGACAGCCGCCGGGGTAGCAATCGACAGCGTGGCTGCCCCAGGTCACCTTGTCCCACTTCCAGCGATCCCGGTATCGCTCTTGCCAGCCGTCGCCCTTGCTCGATGTCATCAGTCCCCCGTTCGGATGTAGCTATCCCTGAGCGACCGTGAGCGTCTCGCAGCACATCTACTCAGTCATCAGGATTGTCGGGGTCACTACGTGCGTCTTCAATCCGGCAGGCGATGTCAGGGTTGTACGGGTTTCCCCCACACGAGTTGGAGATGGACGGACCGCCAACGAGACGGGGGCGGGGGGCAACCTACGCTCCTGAGGCGTCAGCGGCTTTCAGAGTGTCGACTACTTCGCGGGCTCTGCCTCGAACTTGGTCTTGCACTCGCCCGAGCAGAAGTAGATCGTCTTTCCTTCTCGCACGATCGACGTTGCAGCGGTGGTCGGCTGGAGATCCTTGCCGCAGACGGGATCCTTCCCGCCGAGAAGAGATTGGAGGCTCTCCGGATTGAGGCTGGATGTAAACATATGGCCCTCCTAGCAGGTCCAACGATCATGCTGGGGGCAGTTCGGGGCGGCGTCTGTCAGGCGGCCTGCGACGACCCGGTAGGGCGCTCCCCCACCGGCTGCGGTTCGTAGAGGCACGATGGATCGGGAGCCAGGTAGTCCCCGGTGACGCCGTATGCGCGGGCGCGGCTGCCGCCGCAGACGGTGCGAAAATCACACTGGCCGCACTTTCCCTTCAGTAGCTCGGGATTACGGAGCTCTCGGAAAAGCGGGGTGTCTCGGTAGATCTCCGTGAACGGTCGATCACGGACGTTGCCGCCGGCCAGCGGCAGGAATCCGGACGGGTAGACGTCACCTGTGTGCGAGATGAAGGCGAAGCCGTTGCCGTCGTTGATGCCGATCATCGGGCGGTCCAAACCGTCCTGGAACCGGTATCCGGCCCCGGCCACGTGCGGCTCGCCACCATCGGCGCGTGCTCGCTGAATTGCGACCCGCCTGTAGGCCGGCCCAGCTGTCGTCTTGACATCGAAAGGTGCGGCGCGGGATACATCGCACAGCCAGGTGTAGACGTCCTCATGCTCCTCGGGCGAGAGCATGTCCTCGGCTCGCCCGCGACCAGTCGGCACGAGAAAGAAGACGCTCCATTGAACGGCGCCGGCTGCGGCGATGATTTCCGGCAGCGCCTTGAGCGTCGGGAGGTTGTGTTGCGTAACAGTTGTGTTGACCTGCAGCGCCAGCCCAGCGTCCGCGATCCGTTCAACTATCTGCATCGTCAGCTGGAACGAGCCAGAGAAGCCACGGAAGCGGTCGTGGACGGCGGCGGTTGGGCCGTCGAGGCTGATTCCGATGCGACGGACGCCGGCATCGCGTAAGCGCGCCAGATTGCGTGATGTAACTAGCGCACTCGCGGTGGGGGCGAGGGACGTGCGCAGACCGACCGAAACAGAGTACTTGAGCAGTTCGTAGACGTCCGGGCGCATCAGCGGGTCGCCGCCGGTGACGACGAGGATCGGATCGCCGACGGCGCGGACCTGGTCGATGACGGTCAGCGCCTCCGCGGTCGTCAGCTCGCGCGGGTCGCGTTTTGGCTGCGCTTCCGCGCGGCAGTGCAAACAGGCGAGGGCACAGGCCCGCGTGATCTCCCAGGCGACTGTGAACGGCGACTGATTGAGGTCGATCCTGGGCAGCTTGCGGTCGTTGGCGGCGCGCCGCGCCTTAGCGGTCTCGCGTTTGTCGGTCACGTGATGGCCTTCTGCACCGGTACCGCCCACTGATCGTCGCTGGTTGCATCGGGTTCGAAGCCGATTTCAGCGTCCGTCAGATAGCAGGCTGGATCGGGCGCCAGGAAGTCACCGAAGTAGCTCTCGGCGCGCGCCCGCAGGTTGCCGTTGCAGATCGGCATGAAGCGGCAGGAACCACACCTGCCGAGTATGGGACGCGGGCTTTCGCGAAGCGCTGCCAGTCTCGGATCCGACAGATCGGTCCAGACGGCGCTGAACGGGCGTTCGCGCACGTTGCCGAGGTTGTGGCCCCACGAGAATTGATCGGCGTGAACGGCGCCGACGGGGTCGACGGAGGCGACGGCTACACCCGATTGGTTGCCGCCATTCCAGGCCAGCATCTTCCAGACTTCGTCTGCTCTCTCCGGTTGCTCGCGGCCGACTCGCATCCAGAGAAGAGCGTTGTCGGCGTGGTTACCCACCGTGAGCACTTCCTTGTCTAGACCTCGCTCATGAAACGACTGAGCGCGGGCGAAGACGTACTCAACCATCCGTCGTGTCTCGGCCGGCGCCAGGTCGTACTGGCGGACGCGGTCTCCGCGGCCGGCGTAGGCCAGGTGATAGATGCAGCAGCGGTCGATGTCCTCTTCCTCCAGGAGATCGAAGATCATCGGTAGATGATCGATGTTCTTGCGGTGAGCGGTGAAGCGCAGGCCGACTCGCATGCCGGCGTCGCGCAGCAGCCGCAGGGCCTTGAGCGAGGCGTCAAACGCGCCCAGCTTCCCTCGGATCTTGTCGTGCAGTTTTCCGATTGCGTCGAAGCTGATGCCAACGTAGGAGAAGCCGATGTCGACGATCCGCTCTGCGGCCTCGTCATCGATCAGCGTGCCGTTGGTCGAGAGCACGCAGCGCAGCCCACGCTCCCGCGCATGCTCAACGAGCGAGAATAGGTCGGGGCGCATCAGCGGTTCGCCGCCGGAAAAGAGAACCGTTGGCGCGCCGAATGCCGCCAGATCGTCCAGGAGCGCGATACCTTCGTCCGTCGTGAGTTCATCCGGGTACTCGCGGTCGTGCGAATCCGCATAGCAGTGCATGCAGTGGAGGTTGCAGCGGCGAGTGACGTTCCAGACAACGACCGGCTTCTTGTCCTCCGAGAAATGAAGCAGGTGAGATGGCAGCCGCGCCGAACTCCGCCCGTAGCGAAGGGCGTCGGCGGACGTGGCAGTCCCGTTCAGTAGCCGAGTGACTGAAAGCATCGCCTAGACATTATACGAATCGAGGACGCGGCGGGCTGCGCCCAGCGACAGCACCTCGTTCGTGCCGTCTTCGATCATCGCCGCGCGGGCGTCGCGGAAGAGCTTCTCGATCAGCATGCCCTTGGCCAGGCCCATCCCGCCGTGCAGTTGCAGGGCGTCGCTGGACACGGTGAACGCGGCCTCCGTGCAGAACACCTTCGACGCCACGGAGTACTGGAGGGCCGGCGGCATCGTCTGCGAGTTGTAGGACATCGCCGCGCGAGACAGCTGCCGGGCCGCTTCGACACGGACGAACATGTCCATAAGCTTCAGCTGTACCGCCTGATGCTCGCAAATCGCCTTGCCGCCCTGCCGGCGCTCCCGAGCATAGGACAACCCTTCCTCGAAGGCGGCGCGCGCGACGCCCGTGAAGGTCGCGCCCATGCCGGCGTTTGCGCCCGTCAGCACTGTTTCAATCGTGAACGGGTAAGCCTCGGTTGCCACCAGCATGTAGTCCTTCGGTATGCGCACGTCCTCAAGGAATATCTCACCCTGGTTGAGCGCCCGCTGGCCGAGCTTGTCCAGCGGCTTTCCACGGGTGACGCCGGGCCTGTCCAGAGGCACGATCGCCACTGAGCTGCCTGCGGCCCCACGCGAGCGATCGACGCCGAGGAACATCAGGGCGTGAGTGGCGATCGTACCGTTCGACACCCAGGCGGACTTCTGGCCGTTGAGCACGTACTCATCGCCGTCCGGCCGCGCGAAGAGATCGAAGGCGGTCTCGGGGTTGGTGAACTGTTCCTCACTAATGAGGAGGCTGTCGGAGCCGTGCTGGGGTTCCGTGATCGCCCAGCAGCCGATGTAGCGGGCCTCCTTGTCTTCGGCGAACGGTTTGACGATCTCCTCCAGTACCGTCGCCCTGCCGCTCATCGCCCCGAAGCTAAAAGGGAACGGCGCGACGCCGAAGGAGATTGCGAAGTCGGAGCTGGCCCATCCCATCTCTTCCGCGAAGATGTGACTGGCAAGGGGCGACATGTCGACTCCACCCAGGGATTCCGGCAGGCCGCGCGTGTGAAAGCCGATTTCGTATGCCTTGCGGAAGACCTCCCAGAGCACCGAGCCGGAGGCGATCACGTCCTCCGGCGACAGCTGGTCAAGCTCCGCGGCGGCCGGGCGCAGGTACTCGACACCGAAGCGGTGTACCTGCTCCTTGATGTTCGACTCATCGAACGTCAGTTCTTTGTTCAGCTCAAGATAGGTGGTCATAGGTGTACCTCCCAATCGGGGTTCACGGCCAAGTGTGGGGGTGCGGGGCCAACTCTGCCGTCCGGCAGGCTCTATACGCGTGTGGAGCTTTGCCCCACACGGCGTAGGCTCGGCGGAAGCCGCGACGCCGCGGCAGGGTCTGGCTCCGGCATGGGGATGGCGTTGTGCGTGTGCCAGTAGAGGACGGGTCCTCTGGCTCCGCTTCGCTCCGCCAGGCTGATTACCGCGCTCATCGTCTTGGCCGTGTAAACGGGGTCGAGCGTCAGGTTCTCGAGATCGGCTGCCATCGCCAGAGCTTGAGCGCCGAGTCTGCTCGGCCGGGCGTAACCGGGCCCGAGCCAATCACGGCTGATGTGCAAACCGTCAAGGCGAACGCGCGCCAGATTACGATCGCCCGCCCGCTTCGCCAGGAGCTTCGTCACGTTACGCGCGAGGCGCGAGACAGCAACGGGCCAGGCGGTGGGCGCTCTGGTTACGGCGACGCCGATGACCTCGGAATCGAGCCCGGCGAGGCGCAGGCCAGCGAGCAGGCCAGCGGCGGTGGCGCCCGTGCCGACGGGGATGACGATCGATTGCGGCGCTGGTAGCTCGCCGGCCGCCACTTGCGCCGCGAGCTCGAAGCCGGCGTTGACGAAGCCGAGCGCTCCCATCGAGCTCGACCCGCCGGGCCCCAGAACGTAGGGGCGTCGCCGGTCGCGCAGCCAGTAGCGGGCGATGAAGTACGGCGCAGCGGCCGCTGTAAGCGCGTGGTTACGGGTGTAGTAGATATCCGCTCCCGCGTCGGCCATGCGCAGGAGTTGCAGGCCGGTGTCGGGCCCGGGCTCCTCATACGTCAGCAGAAGGCCGATATTCAGACCCGCGTGGGCACCGTAGAGCGCCGTGGCCAGGCCGTGGTTGGTGCCGATGGCACCGGTGGTCAGCACCGTCTTCGACTTCCGGCGTAGAGCGTCCGCGAGCACGAACTCGAGCTTCCGGGGCTTGTTGCCCCCGTAGACGGTGCCGTACAGACCGTCATTCTTGAGCCAGATGTCGGGAGCGCCAAGCGAGTCCGAGAGGCGGCTCAGGCGTGCAACCGGGCTCGGTCCGGCTGAGAGGGGGACGATCGGCGTGCGCCTGGCGAGTCGCGGGAACCGCGCGAGAAGCGGCAGTCGCTCCCGGCTACGGGCGGCCGCCTCGTTGGCCATTACCAGCCGAGTGCCTGCCGGGCAGCCGGTGTCATTCTGGATGGCTCCCAGGGCGGCTCCTGGACCAACTGAACGTCGACGTCTGCAAAGCCGAGTGCCCGGACACGCTCCCGCACGTCGTCCAGTATCTGTCCGGCGAGCGGGCAATGAGGCGAGGTCAGGGCCATTCGTACGGTCGCGCTCTGACCATCAGCCTCGACGCCGTACACGAGCCCCAGATCGACGATGTTCACCGGGATCTCCGGGTCGTGGCAGTCGCGCAACGCGTTGAGGATGCGCTGCGCCGGCGGTGTGACCTCGGCGCCTTGTCCGTCGCCGGCCCTTAGCCTTTCAAGGTCGGCGATCAGCGCCTGAACGTCGACGCCGTGCATCTCGCAGGCCGTGCGTAGCGTGACGTTCGGTGTCACCTTCGCGCGCATCTCGGGATCTGCGAGCGGCTTGAAGCCGTATGAGAGCAACAGCTCGAGGGAGCCGGGGACACGGTCGAGCACGTCCGCGACGACGTTCTGAGGTTGGATTGCGCCGGGTGGATCTGCCTTCGATCCTGGCTGCATGGGATTCTCCTTCTGCTGGCTTGGCGCCCGGCGGCGGCGCCAAGGGATGACAGTGCGGGCGATGTTGTAGGTAAACAGTGAGACCGCCAGGAAGGCGACCGCGCCCGAGGCGGCGATATGATCGAAGCGAAACGTTGTGGAGCCGGACGGGATCACGGCGTGACCGACCCGCATGATGACGGCGATGTTGATGAGCACCCAGGTGAGTCCCAGCAGTCGGGGGCTGTACAGGCTTCTGCCGGCGAACGCCGGCAGCGCGCGTGCGCCGACGCCGAAGATCATCTGCGTGAAGAATCCGACGGCGAGGGCGTGGCGCGCCGCACCCTGTTCCAGGAAGTCAGGCCGGAAGTCGCCGGCCAGTCCCTTGGACGCGTACCACGCCTCGATTGCGAAAGCGATGACCAGCCAGACATAAGCAACTCTAATCAGTCTCTCGTGGCCGCCGGCCGGGGGGCTGTCTTCTGCCCGCACGGCAGCGCGATGAAGGTTCAGCGCGAAGACGAAGAGCAGCACCGCCGCTCCCATTCCGTAGACCGCGGCCGTCTGCAGCCACACGGGGTTACTCCAGCCGGAATAAGCGGCCAGCCAACCGGAGCCGACGCGGGCGAGGAGAGCAGTGTTGAAGAGCAGAAGCGCAGGCGTCAGGAACCGGACGCGCGGAGGTCTGAGGCTTACGAAGTGAGGCAACACGCGGACCGAGACGCCGAAGATGAAGATGGTGATGAAGCCGAAGATGTACATCTCCAGAAGCGGCGTGCCGCGCGACGAAGCAACGGTTGTGACACCGTCGGACACGACTCCGGAGACGACCACAAGGTTCATGACAGACGCCGCGGCGAACCAGGTGACGGCAGCCAGCAGGAAGCGATCGTAGTTCTTGCGCGGTGTGCTACGCAGTGTCGACACGACCACGGCGAAGAAGGCCAGCGCACCGGTGAGCTCGATCACCGCCGAAGCCACAAACAGCGCGCCAACGAGACCAGAGTCCGACCACGGCTGCGTCGCCGTCCTCAGTACGACACCGCCGGCGAGCAGGCCGATGGATGCGATGGCGAGGCCCGGTAGCCTCAGTTCTGTGTTCTTAAAGCGGGGCAAAACGTGGTAGGCGAGGCCGACGATGAACACCCCAGCGAACCCGACCAGCTGCAGGTGACCGTGTGCCTGCACGAGCGGTGCCCAGCGGACGCCGAGACCTATGTCACGTCCGCCGCCCAGCGCAACAAGAACGGCCAGCGGCAGTCCACCGGCGAGCGCCAGCGCCAGCGACGTGAAGATGGCGAGTCGATACGTCTCGAACGGCCGCTTCGGCCGCTCATCAACGACCGGCAGGGGGACGGTCCCGGAGCGCCTGGCGGCGAACTCGTTGAGGGCGCGCAGGAGCGCCGCCGGGTCGACCTCGTGGACGCGGGCGAAGAAGGCGATCGGCTCGATGGGTCCTTCGGCGCCGCCACAGCCGGCCAGGCCGTGTCGCTCGAAGACGGCCTCGATGCCGGGATAAGCGAGGACGGCCTCACGCACCGTCATGTGCGGGCCGATGAGGGGGTTGGGCCGCTCAGCCAATCGGGGCCGCCAGCGCGGACAAGGAAGCGGTCACGGCGGGGCCATCATCCGCCGTGACCGCTGATGCGGAACACATTGTCCTATTTCCAGGTGATTTCAGCAGGGTCTCGGCCGAACGGGCCGAGCGCGTCCTTCCACTCGTAGAGTATGAGCGCGTCCATCACCTCTGAGTTCTCTCCGCGGCGTTTCTTGCCCATTTCGGCCTTGAGGTTCCCAAGCGCCTTGTGGACGTCCGGGCCGAAGAGCGACTCCAGGTACTCAGGCGGAATTCGGTCACCATCCTCGATGATGGAACCGTCGTCCGCCAGCGGGGCCGGCGACAGTGGCGGCACGTAGAAGACGTTGGGCTTGGTGCCGTATTCGGCGTGCAGGGGCACCGCCACCTTCCAATCGTTTACGAACTTGCTGACCAGGCTTGTCTCGTCATCGATGAAGCCGATGAAGACGGCGCGACCGGGACACTGTCGGACGCAGGCCGGCGCCACTTGCTTCTCGATGCGCGGGAAGCAGCCTATGCACTGCTGGCTGACGCCGCGCTCCTCGTTGAAGTAGATCTTCTTGTATGGACAGGCCGCCGAGCACTGCTGCTGGCCCGTGCAGGTGTCCTCATTCCGCAGGACCAGGCCGAACTCGTCGTCTCTTTGCAGCGCGCCGGTCGGGCAGGCTTCCAGGCAGGGTGCGTCGGTGCAGTGGTTGCAGAGGCGCGGCAGGTAGAAGTAGTAGGCGTTCGGCCAGACGCCGCCGCCTTCGTCCTCGTCCCAGTTTGGACCCCAGTCCTTGCTGCCCGCGATCTTCTGCAAGTGCACTTCGCGGCCCTTGCCGCCGTGTAGCACCTCATCGTAGTTATAGTCCCAGCCGCCACCGAACTCATCGTTCGTCGGCACCTTGCCGTGCTGGAGCTTGCCGTCCTTGTAGCCGCCGCCCATCGTCTCCCAATCCTTCGGCGTGCCGAGGCCGGGCTTCGTGTTGACGGTCATCCACCACATATGCTCCGTGCCCGCATCGCCCTCGTTCCAGAGGACTTTACAGGCTACAGAGCAGGTCTGACAGCCGATGCACTTGTTGAGGTCAAAGACCCAGGCCAACTGCTTGCCCGTCGCCGTCTTTCCGTTGGTCGTCATGTATCTCTCCTAACTCGCCGTCGCCGATGCGGACACTTTGTCACTCGCCGCCGAGGCGGAGACTTTGTCGATTTCCACGGCGACCGCCCTGTCCACGGGGATCGGCTGCCAGTGCCACGGCCGATACGTGAGGTGTCCGTAGCCGCCGGCCATGTGCAGCCACTTCACCATTCCGGGCTCAATGTCGCTCTGGGAGAACCAGTCCTTGTGCTGATACGGCTCGAATCCGTTGTAGAGGATGACCTGGCCGGGAGCCACTGACGGCGAAATCTTCACTGCGATCTCCATCGATCCGACTTCGTTGTGCATCCTCACGTGTTCGCCGTTTTCGAATCCCTTGGCGGCCGCGTCGCCTGGGTTCAGGAAGATGAAAGGCTCTCCCCGGTGCGTGTTCTGAATGATGTTGTTCGTCAGGTTCATCGAGTGAATCGACCAGCGCGGGTGACCACTCGTCATCTGGAACTCACCCTTGCCGCCGTGGCTCGGGTTCTCCTTGTGTACCGGCAGCTCCTCGCCGGCCTCAAGGAACCAGTCGTGGTCGATGTAGTACTGGGCGCGCCGGGTGAGGGTCGGATAGGGGATCTTGTCCTCGGTGTGCCAGCGGAACGGGTTATGAGTCTGGTCCGGCTCGATCGTCGAAGCCTGGGCGATCCCGAAACCGGCGATGCCCCAGGCCGTTGTGCGCATAGTGCCGACCTCGCGGAGCTTCTCCAGGGAGGCACCCGGCGGAAGGAGTCCGTAGGCTGACATGTCCTTGAGCGCCTCGTCGAACTCAACTTCTTCGTTGGCGTAGTAGCCGTTGAGCGTGGCCCGGTCGAAGGCGCCCTCGATGACGATCGAAGCGCCGTTCTGGCCCTTCGCTTCCTTGATGCCGCGTTCCCTGGCGCGAGTCTCGATCGCCTTGATGAGCATGTGGCCGATCTCACGGTCAGACTTCGCGTCTCCGGGCGGCTCAACCGCTTTATCGATGAAGACGAAGTTGAGGTGATGCGGCGAAGGCATGCTCTGGCCCAGCTTCTCGTAGTGCTGCGCCGCGGGAAGAATATAGTCGGAGAAGAGGCCGGTTGTGTTTATCCGAAAGTCGACTGAGACGATCATCTTCAGCTTTGGCCATAGCTCTTTGAGGAGCGTGTTCTGACCGCCCCGGTGTCGCCTGAGAACGTTGCCGCCTGCCTCAAAGAGCACACGGGGTTCTGTCTTTTCCCAGGTCTTGGCCATGAACTCGTCCCACCAGCCCTTGTCCATCGCTTCCTGGTAGTACTCGTCGAAGGTGCGCTTCATCGACGGATCGGACCACTCCTTCTTGTTCCAGCGTTCCTTGTAGCCGTACTGGTGGTACCAGAGGAAGGCGGGTGGGATCATGCCTCCCATCCCACCGACGCGAGCGCCTCCCCGCTCCTGGAAGCGGTTCAGCACCATCTCCAGCGTCATCGTTGGGTCGTCCTGCGACAGCATGCGTCGCATTGAAATCATCTGCTTCTGGAAGTCGCGGGCGGCCTCCTGGCCGGGCTTGCCCTTGGCTGACAGGAACGCGAAACCGTCGAAGCCGAAGATCGACCACGAACGCGTACCGGTGCCCTGCTTGCCCCAGTTGCCGGTAAGGCCCAGGAGCAGCGCCATTGCTCGCTCCATCAAGTCACCGTGGTAGTACTTGCCGGAGTTCCAGCCGGAGAAGATCTTCGTGCGCTTCGTCGCCGCCTTGCGGGCGATGGAACGGATCGCCTCTGCGTTAACGTTGCAGACCTTGGCTGCCTTCTCCGGTGTGTAGTTTTCGAGGACGACGAGGAGGCGCTGGAATACCGGCTGCACCTCTACCTCGGTACCGTCGAGAAGCTTGACCTTGAACGTCCCCTCGAGGGCTGGCGAGACGTCGCCGATCGCCAGTGTCCCGCGCGGCGCCGGTACTGCCTGCTGCGATTTGAGGTCCCACCAGAAGAACTGGTCGTCGCGGTCGCCCGCGTTGATCTCCGGGCCGCGCAGGAAGCGGCCGGTGTCGGTGCGAACCAGCATCGGTAGGTCGGTCTGCTCCTGGACGAACTTCTTGTTGTATAGATTCTCGTCGACGATCGTCTTACACATCGCCAGCGCGAGTGCGGCGTCCGTGCCAATTCGCACGGGGAAGTGATAGTCGGAGTGGATCGACGATGGACTGTAGTCGGGCGCGATGGTTATCACTTCGCCGCCGTTGTATCGGGACTCAAGCGTGAAGTGGAACCACTGGATGTTGGTGTAGACGGGGTTGCAGTGCCAGATCAGCGTCAGCTCCGCGAGGAACCAGTCGTCCATCGACGAAACCGGGTTGAACTTACCCCAGGTCGTGTAGTAGCCGGGGCTAAAGTCCTGGAACTCAGCGTTGCCGTCCGTCAGTGGTGAGCCAAGGACGTTGAGGTGGCTTCGCGACGCTGCAGCACCGACTTCGGGCGTCATCAGTGTGATGATTGACTCCGGCCCCTGATCCTCACAGGCATCCAGCATCGCGTCGGCGATGTCGCGGAGCGCTTCGTCCCAAGAGACCGGCTCGAACTTGCCTTCGCCGCGCTCGCCGACACGCTTCAGGGGTGTGGTTACGCGATCGGGGCCGGTGTGCTGGTAGCCCCAGCAGGATCCCTTCTGGCAGCCCATCGGGTTCATGTCTGGAACGCCCTGTTGGATCACGGGCAGAGAGCCACTCTGCTCTTCCCGGACGATCTTGCCGTCCCTTACGTAGACTCTGAACGGGCAGCCGCCGGGATAGCAGTCGACAGCGTGGCTGCCCCAGGTAACCTGATCCCATTTCCATTTGTCCCGATAGCGCTCGATTCGTCCCGAGCCGTTCCCGCTGGCCTTGGCACGCGGTGTCATGGCTGCCTCCGCTGATAGTCGAGATTCGCGCCTATGCCGACGCTCCATCCGAGTATCCGAGTGC
>Ga0255058_10000151_pt1 | contig 40602 bp, 37 predicted proteins | sample Cases_109_9_MG_FD_188637 | JGI IMG/M metagenome (GOLD analysis project Ga0255058, IMG submission 188637) | Seawater microbial communities from Amundsen Gulf, Northwest Territories, Canada - Cases_109_9 | ecosystem: Environmental > Aquatic > Marine > Gulf | place: Canada: Northwest Territories...
CCTGCGAACGTCAGGCACCGGCTGACTCAGCCACGATCGTTATTAGCGATACACGCGTGTGGACCGGCGATCCGGATAACCCATGGGCCGAAGCTGTCGCGATGAACGGTGACATGATCATCGCGGTTGGCAGCGCAGAGTCAGTTGCCGCTCATATCGGCGACGAAACGCAGGTGTTGTCGGTACCCGGAAGCATGCTGACGCCCGGCTTCATCGACACACATGTGCACTTTATCGACGGCGGCGCTGCGTTGGCATCCGTGCAACTTCGGGATGCGGCCTCACGCGAAGAGTTTACGAGCCGAATTGCAGCATTTGCCGACTCGGTCGAGCCTGGTGAGTGGATTCTCGGCGGCACCTGGGACCATGAGAACTGGGGCGGTGAGTTACCACGCCGTGACTGGATTGATGACGTAACACCCGACAACCCGGTCTGGGTTTACCGGCTGGATGGTCACATGGCACTGGCGAATTCGCTCGCGCTCAAGGCGGGCGGCGTCGATGCGGATACGCCCGACGTTGCCGGCGGTGAAATCAGGCGTTATGAGGACGGCCGTCCTGCCGGGGTGCTCAAGGACAACGCAATGGCACCGGTCACTGCGGCGGTACCTCGAGCAAGCGACGCTCTGCTCGACCGGCAGGTCATGGCGGCCATGAAATACGTCGCCGGCAATGGTGTAACAACAGTGCATGACATGGCGGACTGGAATAGTCTGGCTGCGTACCGCCGGGCCCACTCACGCAGTGAGCTGATCACGCGCATTTACTCGGTCGTGCCACTGTCGGACTGGGAACGGCTCCGCGATGAGCTTGCGGCGAATGGTGGCGGCGATACATGGCTCAGGATTGGAGCGCTCAAAGGCTTCATGGATGGCTCGCTGGGTTCCCACACGGCGGCGTTCCTTGAGCCGTTCACAGACGCCCCGGACGAGCGCGGCTTTCTGGTCAATGAACTCGATGATATGCGTCGCTGGATTACTGGCGCCGACGACGCCGGCTTGCAGGTTAACGTACACGCAATCGGCGACAGCGCTATCCGCGACCTGCTGGATATGTACCTCGACGCCGTCGCAGCGAATGGCGCGCGCGACAGGCGCTTCCGTATCGAACATGCGCAGCACATCCATCCCGACGATATCGAGCGCTTCGCAATCCAGGACATCATCGCCAGCATGCAGCCCTATCACGCGATCGACGACGGTCGCTGGGCTGACAGGGTAATTGGTGCCGAGCGCAGCAAGACGACCTACGCATTTCGTTCATTGATCGACGCTGGGACGCGCGTCACGTTCGGCAGCGACTGGTATGTTGCGCCGGCTACGCCGATCGAAGGCATCTACGCGGCCGTCACGCGCCGCACGATTGACGGCGCGAATCCGGGAGGCTGGGTCCCGGAACAAAAAATAACAGTCGCGGAAGCGCTGCGAGCCTATACCTCGGACGCCGCTTATGCCTCTTTCGAAGAGGACATCAAGGGCGCAATCAAGGTCGGCATGCTCGCGGACCTCGTGCTGCTCGATCGTGATTTGACGGCCATTGCGCCGGAATCGATTCCGGAAACACAGGTGCTCGCCACTATTGTGGGTGGCAAGATCGTGTATTCCTCACTGTAACGGCGCGTAGGAGCCCGCTGTTGGAGCCCGCCACGCGGGCGATTTGCGGGTCGCCCGCGTGGCGGGCTCCTACGCGCCGCGCTCTCCCCTGTCTGCGTCGGCCAGTTCCTGCATCGAGAAAAACAGGAAATCGACTTCCGGGCGCTCTTCTACTTTGGCGGTCGCGCCCCAGTCGCCGGCTTCCGACAAGCGTTGCCGATCAATCCACGCATTGGCAAGCCCGAAGGACCTGGCGGGCACATGGTCGTGAAAGAGGCTCTGAGCCGTGTGGAGAATGTCTGAATCTGTCAGGCCGTGATCCTCGCTCAGCCGCTTAAGCAGATAGTCGAAGTTCGCCGCTGCAGGTTTGTAGGAACCGATGTCTTCCGCCGTGTAGATGGCATCGAACTCGACTCCCAGCTTGCGGTTTGAGGCAGCGAAGCCCTCGCGGCTGACATTCGAAAGGATTACGAGCTTGTAATGCATCTTCAGGTAGCGCAGCGCGTCCGCGGTATCCGGGAATGCCGGCCAGTGCGGTATGGAGCGGCCAAAGTCCGCATCGAGTTGTGCGGACGTCTGCAGGTCAAATTTCGCCGCGAAGTCCCTGTGAACGGAAGTGAGAACGTCCGTATACAGCATCCCCGGCGTTTCGGTCTCGTGCTTATGCTCAAGCCTTGCGAAGGACTCCAAGGCTCCGACACGTGTGACATCCCTGCGCCCGTTCGCCATCAGCAGTGGCTGCAGCGCATCCCAGATACCCGCCTCCCAGTCGATTAATGTTCCGTAACAATCGAAAGTCAGGGCCTTGTGGTCACTTAAGCGCTTGCTCATCTGCATACCTGTCGAAGCGGCTGGTTCATTGTCCCCGAGATTGTGCCATAACGCTTTGCACGCCCGAGCCTGTCTGCCGGAATCTGGCCCCGCAAGAGTGGAAGGAGTAGGCTTTGTGGCCTGGCAGGTAGTGGGAAAGACAGCCAATGTCGTTTTTTTCCGAGTTGCAACGCCGTAATGTCACGCGCGTGGCAATCGCCTACGTTGCCGCGTCCTGGTTGCTCATCCAGGTAGTAGAGACACTGTTTCCCGTTTTCGGACTTTCCGCTGCTCTGATCAGGATTGTCGCGATTTCCTTGTTCATCGGCTTGCCGCTAATTCTGATCTTCTCCTGGCTCTACGAATTAACGCCCGAAGGACTGAGGCTGGAGAAAGACGTCGATCGATCCGAATCCGTCGCACATCACACCGGGAAAAGACTCGATCGGGCCATCATTGTGGTCCTCACGCTGGCGCTCGTCTTTTTCGCCATCGACAAATTCGTGCTCGATCCTGCCCGTGATGCAAGGCGGGAAGAGTCCGTGGCCCGGCAGGCACGTGGCGATGCCCTGGTGGAATCCTACGGCGACAAGTCAATCGCCGTACTTCCATTCGTGAACATGAGTTCTGACGCGGAACAGGAATTCTTCTCCGATGGCATCTCCGAGGAATTATTGCACCTGTTGGCCAGTATCCCGGAACTTCGGGTCATCTCCCGTTCGTCGGCGTTCTTTTACAAAGGCAAGAACATCGATATTCCGACGATCGCGGCGCAACTGAATGTCGCCCATATACTCGAGGGATCGGTACGCAAGTCCGGCAACCAGGTTCGTATCACGGCCCAGTTGATAGAAGCCCGCTCCGACACTCACCTGTGGTCTGAAACCTATGATCGGACGCTCGACGATATATTTGCCACACAAGACGAAATCGCTGCGGAAGTGGTGAAGCAACTCAAGCTCACATTGCTGAGCAATACTGCGCCCAGGGTGCGGCAGGCGGACCCCGCTGCCTATGCATTATTTCTGCAGGCCAGGCACTTCAGGCTACAGGCGACGGCGGATGCTTACGAAAAGGCACAGCAACTTTATCAGCAGTCACTTGGTATTGACCCGGACTATCCGCCTGCGTGGGAGGGTCTCGCCGAGATATATGTCTTCCAGACATTCTATGGACTACGGCCCGTCGACGAAACCTATCGACTCGCTCGTGAAGCAATTAACAGGGCCCTTGCGATCGATCCGCAATTTGGTGTCGGCGTTGCCGGGCTCGGCTGGATCGCGATTCTTTACGACCACGATACCGTGGCGGCAGCGCGGCACTTTGAACGCGCCTATATGCTGAATCCCACTGACCTCGACGTTATCTCCGGCGTTTCCTTCCTGGCAGAATCCATAGGCAAACTGGACACCGCAATTGCGCTCGACGAGTACGCGGTCGCTCGCGACCCGATGGGGCCCGTTGGTCATTTCGAGCTGGCCGCCACCTACCTCGACAACGGGCGTCCGGAGGATGCCGAGGCCAGTATTCGCATCGGACTCACGTTGCGCCCGGGACATATCGGCGCGCAGTACAGGCTCGGCATGGCGTTGTTGCTACAGGGTGATGCACAGGCCGCACTGGAGGCGATTGAGCAGGAGAAGTTCGACGTTTATCGGCTCACAGGGCTTGCCGCGGTGAATTATGAGCTGTCGCATCAGGACGAATCCGACGAGTATCTGAACCAACTGATCGAGAATCATACACAGGAAGCGTCCTACCAGGTGGCCAGCGTGTATGCCTGGCGAGCCGAAAATGATCGTGCCTTCGAATGGCTCGAAAAGGCGCTGCAAAACAACGACCAGGGTCTTTCACTTACGTTGTCGAATTACTGGTTTAAAAACCTGCATGAGGACTCGCGTTGGCAGCCGTTCCTGGCAAAGATCGGCAAGTCCGATGCCCAGCTGGCGGCCATTGAGTTTGACGTGCGATTACCGGAATAGACTGTTTCGTAATTTAGGCTATATAATGCGCGCCTTTTCGCGGCGGACCTCCCGTGTTCCCTACAGATAAAATTCGTAATATCGCGATCATCGCCCACGTTGATCACGGCAAGACCACGCTCGTGGACCAGTTGCTGCGGCAAACCGGCACGCTGGACGCACGTGGGGACGTTCCCGATCGCGTCATGGACTCCAACGATCTCGAGCGCGAGCGCGGCATAACGATCCTCGCCAAGAATACGTCTATCCGCTGGAACGACTGGCACATCAACATTGTTGACACCCCCGGACACGCTGATTTCGGTGGCGAGGTCGAGCGCATCCTGTCGATGGTCGATGGCGTGTTGCTGCTCGTCGACGCCGTCGATGGCCCGATGCCGCAGACGCGCTTCGTTACCCAAAAAGCCTTCTCCTACGGCTTTACGCCGATCGTCGTAATTAACAAGATCGATCGTGACGGCACCCGCCCTGACTGGGTACTCGATCAGACATTTGAACTGTTCGACCGTTTGGGTGCCAGCGATGCGCAACTCGATTTTCCTGTTGTTTATGCTTCGGCGCTACATGGCTACGCAGGCATGGAGTCGGACGTGCGCAGCGGCGACGTGATGCCCCTGCTCGATGCCATCGTCAGCAACGTCCCGGCACCCGACGTAAATCAGGACGGGCCGTTGCAATTGCAGGTCTCCAGCCTCGACTACAACTCCTATGTTGGTGTTCTGGGTATCGGCCGTATCAACCGCGGCGTGGCCCAGGCAAACAAGGGCATCAGCCTCGTGCGTAGCGATGGCAGCGCCAGGAATGCTCGGCTCATGCATCTCTATGCATTCAACGGACTTGAACGCGTGCCGGTGGAGCAAGCCGGCGCAGGCGATATCGTGGTCTTCAGCGGCATCGAAGACTTACAGATCTCCGATACGCTGTGCGCACGAGACGCGCCGGAGGGCCTGCCGCCACTGCAGGTCGATGAGCCGACGATCAGCATGACGTTTCAGGTCAACAAATCACCGTTCGCCGGCCGCGAAGGCAAGTATCTAACCAGCCGCCAGATTCAGGAACGGCTCGATCAGGAACTCAAACACAATGTTGCACTACGAGTCGAGGAGACCGGCGATCCGGATAAGTTCCGCGTATCCGGTCGCGGTGAACTGCACCTATCGGTCCTGATCGAGACGATGCGGCGGGAGGGATTCGAACTGGCCGTATCGCGACCAATGGTTATCGAGCATCACGTCGACGGCGAGATACACGAACCCTGGGAACTCGTCACAGTCGATTTCGCCGAGGAATTTCAGGGCGGTGTCATGACGCGACTCGCCGAGCGCAAAGGCGAGTTGCTGGACATGACATCCGACGGCCGTGGGCGCGTGCGCCTCGAGTACCGAATTCCGGCACGCGGTCTCATCGGGTTTCGAACTGAGTACCTGACCACAACATCAGGTACCGGTCTGCTGTACCACATCTTTGAGAAATACGCGCCGAAAGCCGGCGGAGACATCGGCCAACGCAACAACGGTGTGATGGTCTCAAATGTCGCTGGCAAGGCGCTGGCCTATGCGTTGTTCAATCTGCAGGAACGCGGCAAGCTGTTTCTTGGCCACGGTGCCGAAGTGTATGAAGGCATGCTCGTCGGCATTCACAAACGCGGCAACGATCTGCCAGTGAATCCGACCAAGGCCAAGCAATTAAACAATATCAGGGCTGCAGGCAACGACGAGAATATTCAGCTCACGCCGCCCGTCCGGTTTTCGCTTGAGAATGCCCTCGAGTTCATCGACGACGATGAACTCGTGGAGATCACGCCGCAAAACATTCGTCTGCGCAAGAAGTTGCTGACAGAAGGCGAGCGCCGGCGCGACGTAAGAATGCGCAACAAGGAAGCAGCTTTGTAGGATCGCTGTATGCAGCGCTCCTACAGAAAACTCGTTCCGTAATCCATCGGCGGCAAGTCAAAGTGGCTTGCCAGGCTTTGCCCAATATCGGCGAAGGTGTCGCGCTTGCCCAGCGAGCCGGGCTTTAGGCCCGCACCCAGGGCAATAACGGGTATGTGTTCGCGCGTATGGTCAGTGCCCGGCCACGTCGGGTCGCAACCGTGATCTGCCGTGATGATGAGCAAGTCGTCTTTCTTTAGTTTGGCCAGCAGCTCGGGCAGCCGCGCATCGAAATACTCGAGCGCTGTCGCGTAACCGTCGACGTCACGCCGATGGCCATACAACATGTCGAAGTCGACGAAATTCGTGAAGATTATGGAATTGTCTGCTGTTTGATCGAGCGCCTCGAGTGTCGCGTCGAAAAGCGCAGCGTTGCCGCTTGCCTTGATCTTCTTGGTGATGCCCTGGTGCGCGTAAATGTCAGCAATCTTGCCGATACTGACGACCTCCCCGCCCGCGTCTACCAGCTTGTCGAGCACCGTTGGCGCCGGCGGCGGCGTCGTGAGATCGCGCCGGTTACCCGTGCGCACATAGTTTTCGGGGCTGTCGCCAACAAACGGTCGCGCGATCACGCGACCGATGTCGTATTCGTCGACGAGTTCGCGCGCGATGTCGCAGAGCTCATACAGACGTTGCAGGCCGAACGACTCTTCGTGACACGCAATCTGGAACACGCTGTCTGCGGAGGTATAGAAAATCGGCTTGCCGGTCCGAACGTGCTCATCGCCGAGCTCGGCAATAATCGTCGTGCCCGATGCATGACAGTTGCCAAGGTAGCCGGGTAAGCCTGCTTTTTCTACGAGCTTGTCGAGCAGCTCCTGCGGAAACGTATCTGTCTGCTTTGTGAAGTAGCCCCAGTCGAACAGGACCGGCACGCCCGCGATCTCCCAATGGCCACTCGGCGTGTCCTTGCCGCTCGACAGTTCGGCGGCGAAGCCGTAGCTGCCGAGCACCTCCACATCGGGATCCGCACCTGCAGGAAATTCGCCGGCGCTTTCCTTGCCGGCATGAAACAGGCCGAGTTTGGCTAGATTGGGAAGTCTCAGCGGACCCGCGTCGGAAGCGGCGCGTTCCCGCGCGATGTTGCCAAAGGTGTTCGCTCCGACATCACCGAAGCGCTCGGCATCGTCGGTCGCACCGATGCCGAAGGAATCCAGAACAAGAATCATCGCCCTTCCCATGACGCCATTTTAGCAAAATCAGGGAAACAAACCGATATCCTTCCTGACGGCTTCTTCGGCCTTTTTGAGATCCGCCTCGAGATCTTCGAGTTCTTTCTGCAGTGGCGCTGTCATCACGGCTGGATCGATCATCAGCTGCGGATGGAGAAAAGCAGTAACCGGAGTATCGATGACGGCCGGTGGAGGCTCGGGTTGATTGAGATTGATTATCACTATCACTAGCGATGCGGCCAGGATGCCGGTCAGACTGCTGGCCCACCACATCGAGCGCGGCCGGGTCGGCGCTGCGCTTTCCCGCGGACCTTCCTGCGTCACAGCTTCCAGCGACGCCCGAATCCGGTCGTCGAGTTCAGCAGTTACTTCAACATTGATACTCGCTGCGTCTTCGCGCAGCTGGATGGCGAGTTTATCCATAGGCTTCACTTTCGTTCGTCGGCTCACCGCGGATCAGTTCCGCGTCGAGCGCACGACGTCCTCTCAAAAGGTTTACTTTTGTCCATGAGTTGGACCGGTTCAGGACAGCCGCCACATCATTGATCGACATGTCCTCGACATAGCGCAACCACATCGCTGTATAGACTTCATCCGTCAGCAGCCGGCGCGCACTCTGCCAAAGGTTTTCACGTTCCGAATCGGCGATGCACTGTTTAAGTGGATCACTTTCCTCGTCGCGTAGTTCACCGAGTTCGACGATATCAGCGTTCCGCAGCTTGCCGGCATTGCGGATCGCGATTCGGTACAGCCAGGTACTGAACCGCCAACGCGAATTGTAGGACTGGAGATAGCGATACGCGTTGATGAACGTATCCTGCAGGGCGTCCTCTGCGTCCGCATAACTGCTACAGCGCGTTAACAAAAAGCGTAGCAATCCCTCGCGGTAACTGTGCACGAGTTCGGTGAACGCGGTCACCGAACCCGCTTTCGCAGCGTTAATCAACTCAAGTTCGTCACTCACAGCAGGTTTTGTTCCTGGACACCTTGCTCAGGCGTCGTCCAGGGCCAATACGATCGCTTCCGGGCTCAGTGTCACGCTCACCTTGAGCTGGTTTTCCGTCACGTCGACTTTGGTGCTTTGCAGAAACTCGTTGATCTCGGGGTCCATCTCACCACTGAAAGCAGCCATTGCAATCAATCCGCGCACAATACTTGCCAGCGACTCGGCCATTTCGGGCTTATCCGTGATCAGCTGCGCCTCGATCGCGATCTTGCCGGCGACATCGGCAATCATCAACGCAGCATGTTTCGTGTTTCTCAGGATGTTCGATTTGAAACCGCCGTCATCGTCATCATCAAAACTATCTGTGTCCATGCCCGCCTGTATCAGGCTGCGCTCGGCCGTGAGTACGAACAAGGCCCCGTTGTGACTCCTGTCGCCAACGATCTTGCCGCCACTGTCGAGCAGGGTGTGCAATTGCTTCTCGTTCGTCGCCGCGATCAGCTTGTTCTTTACGGCAAAACTGAAATACATCTGCCGGCCCAAACCGTCGATCGAGGCATTGCCTGTCTCGATGTCGCCATCGCCCTCGACGTAGTAATAGGTTTTGCCCTTGTATTTCAAGGTATCGAATTTTTCCGCAGTAGCCGCCGCCACCAGTGTCTTGTCCTTTGTCTCCTGGCTGATATTGCCTTCCAGAACGAATACAGCGCCGAACTCGGTCGTCGAGTACGCCGTAATGCGGTCAGCTTCGTCCGCCAGATCAATACCGGCGTCGTCATTAATATCATCGAATACTTCATCATCGAGCCAGATCCACAGGCTCTTGCCACCGTCGGATGAGCGCATTTCCTTGAAATCGGCATGGAAATACCAGGTGGACGTGCTCGGCAGGTCGTCGCCATCGATGCCGCCGAGGGCCACCAACGGAAAGGAGATCAGCAGGCAGAATAGAACTATCTTGATACTACGCATGAGAATTGGTCCTTGAATTCGATTGTATGACTGCTTATAGCGTCGATTGACGTAATTGGTTACACGTTCGTCAGGTACGAGGGCTCCCCAGAGCCCGATCGCGGGCCGGGGCCCGCTCGTACCGCCAGCCGTGGCCCGATCGCGGGTGGGGCCCGCTCGTACCGCCAATCGTCAGCCAATCTCGATCTGCTCGCTCACAGCACGATCGGCTGCATCCCAGGAAATCGCGGCGCGTGATGTTCAGTTTGTCCGCCATGCAGGTACCTCGTTTTAAGTGGTCGTGGATTCTCCTTTCCACGTCAACCGACTGACGGTCCAGGTCAACAGAAATCCCGCCGCAAATCCGGGAATCGCTTCATACAGATCGTAGGTCTGTTCCTTGAATACGAGTACCCAGACTACGCTCGTCAGGAAGCCGCCGAGCATGCCCGCTATGATGCCTTCGCGTGTAATTTTCTTGTAATACAGAAGGCCGAGCAGCGCGGGTCCGAATGCAGCGCCGAGTCCGGACCAGGCGAATAACACGAACCAGAAAATAAATTGCGCTTCCGGAATCGCGAACGCAATACCGATCACGCCGATGATCACTGTTACGATCTTGCCGTAGGCAGCCAGCTGCTGGTCTGACTTGTCGCTACCGAAGATTTTTTGCATCGTGTCGCGCACGACCGCCGACGAAGACAGCAACAACAATGAGTCGACCGTGGACATGATCGCCGCCAAGACAACGACGAGCAGTAAGCCTGAAATTACTGGTGGAAAAAGGTTGTTGGATATTGTCGGGAAAATCGTTTCCGGGTCGTCAAGACCCGGGAACAACGCCCTGCCGGCGATGCCCGCCGTCACTGCGCCGCCCAGGTATATGATCATTACCGCGATCGACATGACGCGCGCTTTGCGCACCTCCCCGTCGTCGCGTGCCGACATGTAGCGAACCAGCATCTGCGGCACGCCGAGGAACGGCAAACCAATCGCCATGAAACTGATAATAACGACCCAGCCGGAAATCCCGTCACCAGTGACCGCGAACATATTGAGAAGATTCGGGTCTTGCTGCCCGAGCGATTCCACGACGCCACCCCAACCGCCGGACGCGTAGATTGCGGCGGCCGGCACAAGGATTAAACCCAGCAGCATCAATACGCCCTGCACGACATCGGTATAGGAAACAGCCTTGTAACCGCCGACAAAAGTATAGCCGATGATAATGACCGCACCAATAACGACACCCGTACGATAGTCCCAGCCGACAAAACTGCTCAGCGCTTTGCCCGACGCGACCATTTGTGCGGTCACATAAGTCGTCACCATGATCAGGATGATCGCGACCGCGATGCCGCGGATCAGGTGCAGCTTGTCGTCAAACTTCGCAGACAAGACATCCGGAAGCGTAATCGACTCTGTTTCATCACCAAGTTTCTTGAGCTTCCGCGAGATCAGTCCCCAGGACGCAGTGAGGCCGATGATCTCGCCGACGACGACCCAATAAGCCTGTGCGCCTACGGCATAGCCCATGCCAGTCAGGCCCAGCAACAGCCAGCCCGACTCGCCCGTTGCATTAGCACTGAACGCCACCACCCAGAACGGCAGTTTCTTGCCGGCAAGAAAGTAGCCTTCCAGCGAATGCGTTTCGCTGCGACTCCAGACCGCGAGCGCAATCAGGACAAGGAGATAAGCCAGCAGCACCAGGACGGTGGCGGACACCTATTGTCCCTGCTGCATCAGTGCGCCCAGCGCGCCGATTGGAGAACCTGGCGGCACTGTTACCACTGGCAAGGTTTCGATGCTGGCCGGGTCTGCAAGGACCCTGTCTATTTTCATTTGTGCAAGTCGGAGAAATGCCAGCTCTTCGCTGTCTGCAGACACCAGTTGTTGTGTTCGGCCGTGCATGCGATCAACTGCGGCGAGCGCTGTGGCGCGAACCGCGTTGTCCACGGACTCGGTGACAGCAAGCCGTAGCAGGCCCTCAAGTACCAGCATGTTTGTCTGGCGCTGCAGGCTTGCATCTGCAGCGCTGACGCGCGCATCCCAGGTCGCAGCAAGCAAGGCATTGATCAGCTCCGCGAAGGACGGCGCACCCGACCTGCTCATGCGTGCTGCGCGTTCAGGATTGAGCAACACTTCGAGTGTCAGTGTCACGGCGCTCGCGGCCGGTGCCAGCGAGTCGAACGTCACTCCCGTTGCGCCCGTGAATGCTTCGCGAGACTTCGGGTGTCCGGGCGGCCGCGGCACGATGCTCGAAGCCAGACCCGCTGGCAGGCGGAGCAGCTCCGCCTGCAACGTTCCCAATAGCGCATCAATCGCCTGCCGCTGTCGCGCGTCGTTGACCGCTGCCGGCGCTTCCTGGCCGTCACCACGCATCGTGTAATTAAAGTAGCTGCCGCCAATCAGCTTGCCGACGGCATGCAGCTGAAAGCGATGCAAGAGGTAGACAGGCACGAGCACTTCTTCGATCGTGGCGGTCGGGCGGCCACCGCGAATGACACGATCCGAGAAACGGCCCAGGGCGTACTCCCGCACCTCCAAAATATGTTCCAGCTCCTCAATGGCATCGGCGCCATTGTCCCAGAGATTGCCGTCAGGGTGTGCTGAGCCCACTGAACGTGAGTCACCATCCGCCACATAGGCGAAGCCGTCCGCGATCGTCTTGTCCAGGATCGCTTGCCGGGCCGTGCTGCTACCCACTGCGTCGGGAAAGTCCTGGTACGCGTACAAGACTGTCCGCTTGTCCCAGTCACCGATTCCAACACTGTAAGCATCGGCCAGATCAATCTCACCGTTTTCGTCAAACCTGATCAGGGGGAATGGGTAATCCATGACGGATGACCGATCCTGCGTGCTGGCGGCGAAATTGTGCTCGAAGCCCAGCGTGTGTCCAACCTCATGTGCCGCCAACTGGCGAATGCGCGCAAGCGCCATGTCGATCATCTCGTCCGGGACATCATCGCCGATATAGGGCTCGAGCAAACCCTCGGCGATCATGTAGTCCTGGCGTACACGTAGCGAGCCGAGCGTCACATGCCCTTTCATGATCTCGCCCGTGCGCGGATCCAGGATAGAGGAGCCGTACGACCAGCCGCGCGTCGATCGATGCACCCACTGGATAACGTTGTAACGTACGTCCATCGGGTCGACATCCTCGGGCAATAATTTCACCTGGAATGCATCACGATAGCCGGCAGCCTCGTAGGCCTGGTTCCACCAGAGCGCGCCTTCGATCAGCGCCGAGCGCACGGGCTCCGGGGCGCCACGATCAACATAGTAGATGATGGGCTCAACGGCCTCGCTGACATCGGCCTCCGGGTTATTCTTCTTCAGGCGGTGACGGCGACCGTAATTCATGCGCAACGGTTCGCCAATGTCGCTCGCATAATTCAGGAAACCCGCGCGTTCGTAAGAGAGCCCTATGACCCCGGCTCGTGGATCGTAGGCCAGCGGCTCAAAATCGTCATCCGGCAAGCGAATAAAAGAATGATGGGAGTGCACTGTTATCGAGGTCGGGTCAGGCACGACGGTCGGCAAATATTCGCCGGTCGGTTTGCCTGCATAGCTCACTATCGCTTCGATTTCGCTATTGTCCGGGAAGGCCTTCGTGCGCGGCAGATAGATCGCCGATCGTGAGGCGTCAACCGAATACTCGCCTTCCTCGGCCGCACTCAGCCGTGCTGACAATTCATGGGCGTCGCGCAGGAAGAAATCAGTGCCGTCAACCAGCACCCCGCCGTCGGTCTCGCTCGTCACTTCGAAACCCCAGATAACCGAGCTTGCGAATGACTCCGTAATCGCCTGCCGTTCGTCGGCATCGTCGCTGATGGCCCGGTAGTCGAGGTTGTCGGCGATCAGCAATACCTTCGAGCCGCTGCGAACGAATCGCACAATGCGCGTCGCACCAAGCTGGCCACGATCGAGGCCAAGGTCGTTGGACCCGACACCGCGCGGCAACGACGACTGATACAGTAAGGGCGTGTCGAACTCATCGATGCGAAACAGCAAGCGACCCTGCTGTTCGTCCCGGTACAGCGGCACGAAACCATCGAGAACTTCGTAGGCGTTGGCGGACATGCCACGGTCGGTGGCAGAACCACCACCACATGCAGCAAGACACGCCAGGAGCAGCAGTGACAGAAAACGGCGAAGCATTTGTACCCCTTACATTATTCTTGTTTCAGTTCAGCATCTCGTGTTATTCGTCCCGCAATGATTCCGGCGACCAGCGAGAATACGCCAATGCCGAATAAGTATTCAGGATAACTACGGGTTACGCCGCAATAGAAAATCAATGCTAGATTTGTGAATTGAAATACGTTGATGAACCTGCTCTTGCGAATTTTTATTTTTGGAAATCGCAGACGCGAAATCATTAGTAAAGCGAATACGAACATCAGGACAGGCAGATAAAGATGGAGCGGCATCGCTGTCGCGATCAGTTCGTGATGCAATAGCACGAGAATTAAAGAGGATAGTAATCCACCACCAGCAACCGTAATTGGAATTCCCGCGAACCAACCTGTGGGTGGTTTCGATGTGTCCAGATTGAATCGCGCCAGGCGCATGGCACCGGCAAGCGTGAAAGCGCCACAAGATGCCGCCAGCACCCAGAACTGGCCGGAGGCGACCTCCACTTCACCAATCTCGATGCCGACGTTCAGCACCAGTATCGACGGCGCAACGCCGAAAGAAATCAGATCCGACATCGAATCGAATTCAGCACCGAAGTTCGATGTCGCTTTCAGCAGCCTCGCCACCATGCCATCGAGCGTATCGAGCAAGCCGCACCAGACGATCAGCCAGGCCGCGAATTCCAGATTGCCGAACTGCGTCGACATGATTGACGACAACCCGAAAACAAGGCTCAGTGCAGTCAGGCTATTGGGGATGCTGTAGCGAAGAATGGACAACGGCCGATCACCGAAAACATGGCACAAGGACAGCACCCATTCTGCAATGGGTGCCGATCTTTATCCAGTATTGCTGCGGGATTGGGCTAACGCTGTCTGCCGGTATTGATGCCGAGCGGTCCACGCGGAATCACCAGCTGCATCGGGATACCATCACGCGTGATGTTCACCACAACGTTTTCGCCTTCATCTCCCTGCATGGCCTGTCGGGTCAGGTCAAAGGTGCTGAAAATACGTGTGCCATCGTAATGTGTGATCTCGTCGCCCGGCAAAAGACCGGCCATTTGCGCAGGAGAAGAGTCGAACACGGTACCAATACCGACAGCCGTAGACCGGTTACTGGCCTGCAGGTACATCTCGTATTGAGCGTCGCCCAGTTCCTCGCGCAACATGAATTCCGGGTTCGCGTTGAGACCCATCGGATTCATCGGCTCCCCGGAGCGCATCGAATCGTACCGCGCGCGCAGCGCTTCCATTCGCAATTCCGATTCACGCTGGATAATCCAGTCGGCGCGGGCTGCCGAGAAGCCGGCCTCAGTCAGCATGGCAAAACGTCGCTCAGTGTTGTCCAGTCGGCTGCCGCGCGCCGCCGCGCGCATCGCGCGCACATCGATCTCCCCCTCCACAGGTACCGCTTCTGCCTGTTGAACCTCGTCGGTTTGCTGCAAATTCTCGAGCGATTCGAGCTCCTCGTAGAGGATCAGGATTTCCTCTTCGAGTAACTGCCGGGCCTGTCGCTCGACATTGACCGCACTCTCGAGCGCCATGAGACGCGCATTGACGTCTGCCGTCGAATCAAAGCCTGGAACCGCAGGCTCAACAGGGTCCGGAGCGTTGATAATCAACGCTGCTGCGGCGAACCCGGCCACAAGACTAATGGCAATGGCGATGGTGAGTTTTGGCACGATCCCATCCTTTCTTTGGTATATGGTGACACATTCACCCTGGACACCCTGCGTTGGACGCCAAATTGAACAACAAGTTTCTGATTTTCCTGACCCTGGGCATTGTTGCAGCCGCCTGTTCGCCGTCGCCCGAGCCGGATCCCGCGCAAACGGTGAACGCGGTAGCCAACGACTTTGTTGACGGCTACTACGCCCAGTACCCTGAAGAGGTGTACGAGGTCGGTTTTCCTAACGCGCCAGCCGATCGTTTCGGCGATCACAGCGCTGCAAGCCTTGCCGCCTGGGACGCGCAGGTCGACGGGTGGCTCGGCGAACTCAACGCTGTGGATGTCTCATCGCTGGCGGGCACGCCCGAGGCCGTTACCTGGATGTTTGCGCACGAGCGACTGCACGCATTGGTTGATCGGCGCATTTGTCGCACGGAACTGTGGAACGTCAGCCCGACCTGGACAGGCTGGCAGACAACGATTGCCTCGACACTCGCCGTGCAACCCGTCGACACGCCGGAACAGAGGCGACAGGCACTTGCGCGTATTCAGGATTTGCAGCGCTTCATCGACACCGAAATCAGCAATTTGCGGCGCGGGATAGAGGAAAACTACCTCGCTCCGAATACCAACGTCGCGGCGGTCATCGGGCAAATCTCATCGCTGCTCAATTCGACGATGGACGAATCACCGTTTTTTGATCCGGCTGCGCGATCTGACAATGCCGAGTTTGCCGCTGAATACCGCAGAGCAATGGAAGACGAGGTGATCCCGGCAATTACACGTTATCGAGACTTCCTGAGCAACGAGTACGAGGGCCGCGACGGCATCGGCGTCAGCAACAACCCGGATGGCAAAGCCTGTTACAGAGCGTCCGTGCGCTACTGGTCGTCTCTGGACATGGATCCCGAAAATATCCATCGCACGGGCCTCTCACAGGTGGGCCGCATCCGCAGTGAAATGCTGGCCGTTGCAAAGGAATCCTTTGGTACCGATGATCTCGACGGCTTGCTCGTTGAACTCAAGACCAACCCTGAGTACACGTTCGCCAGCGAAGAGGAGATGCTCGAGCACGTGGAAGCGGCGGTCGCACGCGGCAAGGCAGCCGTGCATGACTGGTTCGGTCACGTACCGGACGCGGAGATGATCGTGGTCCCGTATCCCGCGTTCGAGAAAAACTCGGGTGGCGGCTTTTATGCGGCCGGCACCGCCGACGGCTCGCGCCCGGGCACGTACAAAGTCGGCACATACAATCCGACCAGCATCAGCAAGGCCGGCCAGGAATCGACCGCGTTTCATGAAGGCTATCCCGGACATCACCTGCAGATATCCATCGCGCTCATGAATGAGTCGTTGCACCCGATCCTGCGCTACATGTATGTCTCGGGATCGGCGGAAGGCTGGGCGCTTTATACCGAAACGCTGGCCGACGAAATGGGCCTGTACTCCAGCCCGGTCACGCGCTTGGGGATGCTGTCCGATGAGGCCCACAGGGCGGCACGGCTGGTCGTTGATCCGGGCATCCATGTCATGGGCTGGACACGACAGCAGGCGATCGACTACGTGCTCGAAAACACGGCGCTTGGCATCGATAACGTGAGTTACGAAATCGACCGCTATGCCGCCGTGCCCGGACAGGCAACTTCATACTTGCTTGGCAGTCTCGAGATTCAGCGCCTGCGGGCGAACGCCGAACGACTACTTGGCGAGCGCTTCGATATTCGCAAGTTTCATGACCGCGTCCTCGCGAACGGCGGCGTAACACTGCCGATGCTGGCAATCAGCATCGATGTCTGGATTGGTGAGCAGATGTGAGCTTGGCTCGCTGTTGGAGCCCGCCACGCGGGCGAACTCGATGATCGCCCGCGTGGCGGGCTCCAACAGCGCTCCTACGGCTCCACGATCTGTGCGGCAACCACCTCCACCGGACAGTTGCTTCCCGAGTAAGGGCCGAGACCGGTATTGATGCTCGCAACCTCGCCGGGCGCTATCTGTCCGCTGATCGAGCGCCTGACGACGCGCGACTGCCCCGCTGTGTCGGTGTACGAGATCGCGATCTGCACACCGCTAACCGTCAGCTCCGTCTGATTCTGCACCGTTACCACGAGATTTCCGTTCGCATCCGCATCACAACGGCGTGCGATATAGCCGGACGGATTCGTGGGCAGTTCGAGCCGGGCCAGTGCTTTGGCCGCTGCCGTGCCGTATTCGCCGCCTGATTTTGCGACAAGTTTGTAATGTTCGATTGCAACCGCCGTCTGACCACGCTGTTCGGAAATCTCACCAAGCGTGAAGTGTGCGGGCGCCGTGGGCAGCAATTCGACACTGCGTTCCAGGTCGGTAACGGCGCCGTCCGTTTGCTGCAGCTCATTTTTCGCGATCCCACGCTGCAGGTAGTAGTAGAAAAAACCGTCACGGCGATCGATCGCACGCGTGTAATTCGTCACGGCCCACTCATAGTTGTCCTCGACCAAGCGAACGTCACCGCGTAACGCATGAAAGTTCGCTTCATCGGGATACAGGTCCAGCGCTTTGTTCGCGAGCGTCAGCGCTTCCTCCGGTTTGTCCTCGGACAGCGCCTTGCGCCCCTCGTCATAGGCCTCATACGCGGGTTTGGCGTCCATGGTCTTTTGCATCGCGAGCTTGAATTCTTCTTCGCCGAGAAACCCTCCGGGCGGCAACGTCGCGGCCGTCGCGCGATTCGCATCGACGCGTTCCTGTGACGGCGGGTGGGAAGCAAACAGGCCACTCAGCCAATCCGACTGACGACTGTCGTTTAGCCGGACGAAGGTCTCCTGCAAAGTAATCGCCCCTGTCGGGTCATAGCCGGCTTTGGACAGGTACCGCATGCCATAGAGATCTGACTCGAGTTCGGCGCCGCGCCCATATTTCATTGTTATGAGCTGAGCCGCAGCGCTCGCGCCGCCAACGGCGAGACTGCCGTAGTCGCTGTCACCCGCCACGACGGCTGTTGCCACAACAAGTCCCTGCATCATCATGCTGCGGGACATTTGCTGCGCCGTGTGGCGGGCCGCGGCATGAACAACCTCATGGCCCAGCACCGCTGCCAGCTCCGCCTCCGATTCCAGCTCCGTCAACAGGCCGCGATTGATTGCGATCTTGCCACCGGGCAATGCCCACGCGTTGGGCACCGAGTTATTCAGGACTACAAACTCGTAGGGGAGTTGCACACCGCTTTGCGCTGCGACTTTGGCACCCACGTTTCGAACGTACTGAGTAAGCACCGGATCGACATCGTGTTGACCACCCTGCGACTGTTGCATCGGAACGTAGTTCTGCTCGCCCATCTGCAACTCGTTCTGCGGGCTAACGGTCATGAACTGCCGCTCACCCGTGACGGGATTTACCGCGCATCCTGACAAGGACAGCAGTATCAGGACACCGGCGATCGTCGTGTAACGCATCATGAACATCCTCAAGCAACACCCCCCGATCGAGCGGCAGTATGACTATCACACAACAGTCGCGACGACGCGATGTAGAATCAGTTATATGAGCAATGAACTCGACCTGTGGCGCATGCTCGCCGGACTCGGACAAGCAGACCTCGAGCCGCTCAGGTTCGAAGCGCTCGTCGACCTCAAGACTGCTCAACGTAAATCGTGAAAAGTATGTCTCTAATCAGGGCCTGATCTCGGCCCTGGCGGATACGCTACTCGGCATGGATGCTGCGGACGACTTCGAAAGTATTCCAGCCGCCTGCTAACGCAATGCTCAGGTTGTGCGGCGGCCCGACTCCCAGTCATCGATCGCACTTAGCGGGCCTACCGGGCAGTAGTGCTCCTGCGTCGGATGACCGGTCAGCCTTGAATACAGGTCATGCAGGGCCCGCATCTCACAACCGGGCGTTCCGAGCAACGCGGACAGCAAAAAGGAAAGTCCGAGGTGGGTAAAGAGATAGAGCTCCCAGAGCCAGATCGATCCAGCCAGTAATTCGGTCTCCGCAGTGCCCTGGCGGAAATACCCGTACGCGGCCAGCAGCAGGAAAACGCCGACGCTGGCAATTGCGGGCCACTTTTTCCACGACCGCGAGAAGCCGATGTTGATTGTGTAGCTGACCAGGAAAAGACCTGGGAAGATTCCGTTCCAGATGACACTGCGCACATGCCCCTGCCTGTCCAGCAGGCTGTCGTGGATGTCGACCAACCCCGCCAGGTACCAAATACAAATGGCACCGAATGCCAGGCGTGCGAGTCGCCCGACCGGACCTGGCCTGGGCAATGTTCCAGGCTCATCGAGCCTCAGATCGGTGGTGGCCATTAGTGGGTGACCTTTTCCTCATCGAGCTCAAAGTCGTCGAGCTCAATCGTTATGGAATCATAAACCTCCCGCGCAAGCACAACACCGTCGCCATCGAGGTATTCGATTCGATGTGGATACCGGATGCCCGAAACGTCTCTGAATTCGCTTTGCCTGATTACCAGCCGGACATCGCCGTCATCAAGCAACTCCATTTTCACGAGGTCGCCACTGTGACTGTCGACGAACATGTTCCACTCCGGACCATTCTTCTGTTTCAGATCCAACTTCCAGGCAAGAACATCGCCGATTTTCAGCATGCCGACCATCGCAACTTCATGACCCTTGTCGCCCCACTCGACGAACAGGCCGTCGAACTCGAATAGATCGAGCAGCATCGTTTCAGTGGCCGTCGACAAGCCTCTGTCCATCGCCGTGTCCACTACGACCCTGGCCTCCGCGTTTTCGGCGACTGATGTTTGATTCGCCAGTTTCAGCTCACGTCGAATTTCGTTCGGCCTGCGCGTGCTGATTTTCAGACCATATTCCCGGCCTATGGCTTCAAGCGTGCCGGTCGCGGTCATACTTCGCACGCGTATTAGATTCGTGTATCCGCCGCGCCCCCGAATATGCTGCCCGACAGCTACATCGCGTGGTTGGGCGATAACGTTTATTGCCGTGCCATCGGCAAGCCGATCAGACTCTGCCTGAGTCGGGCTTGCCTGCTTCGCAAAGCGTGCGAAATCGACAGTCTCAACTGTCTCAAGTGTCTTTTTGGCGAAACGCTCGGCATTCAGAACCAACTCTCTCGGAAAGCCACGAGACCTGCCCGAAGAAAATCCGAGCTGGTGCTCGAAATACAGCGGTTTGGGCGGCAATTTGCCTTCCCAGCGTGCGTCAGGTCCGTAGATCGCCCAGAAATCCCAGACATACATGAACACATCCATGACTTCGGAGTAGTGCTGGCCGATGATCCCGGAGTCTTCCCAGTAATGATGTATGCGCGGTCCTTCGAGTAACGGAATTGTCTCGGCAACGTGTTTCTCTTTGGCGCCCAGGGTCGGCACATGTACGACAAACGTGACGAGTCGATCGTCATTCTGACTGTCGGCCAGGAATGCATCATTCAGATCCGCCATGCCACGCAGACAGATTCCACAGGTCGGTCCGCTCAGGAACATCAGCCGGACGCGTCCTTCGTTGGCGTTGAATACATCTTTCAGCTCTTGCAGGTCCTGACCAATCACCTGGTAGGCAGCGGCATGCTCCCCTTCCCCGGTCGCCGGCGTCGGCTCGGTTGCATCGCCACAAGCAACAAGAAATAACGCGGACGCGAATATCAGTAATACACTTTTCACTTTCTCAGTCCCTCAGGTGTTGGGTCGACGAGGATCCATTGCAGGTCATCAGCAAAAAAAGCCAGAACGACCATGGCCGCGGCGACCCAGAGCATGACCTTCAGCCAGATGGACGGCCCTGTCGGACACGAACCGTCTTCGCAAACGGGTTGCGGCCGATAGACGCGCCAGAATGCCCACGCCAGCATGGCGACTGCGACGCCGATAATGTAGGGGCGAAAAGGCGCCCATCGCGCCATCGTCACTGCGCCCGATACGCCGAACAGCACGACGGCCCACGGGCCAATGCAGCAAAGCCCGATGAACGACGCGAATACGCTGATGCCTACGGCACCGCCGGTCGTTGTAGCTACTTTTTGATTGTCATCCATCACGCGGTCCTCAACAGCAACCATCACCAAGCTGGATTGGCGGGCAATTCACGGAACCGAATGAGCAATAAACGCAGCAATCGCCTGCCAGCGGTTTCAATAGCTCACCGCAGCCCGCGCAGTCGTAGAAAAACTGACAGGAATCAGTCGACATGGTTTCCATTTGCGAGTGGCCGCATTTTGGACAGGTGATCGTCGATTGAAGCTCCACCGGCTTATCGGACGCGTTGGCCATACAGGGTTTTCCCGCTCATACACAACAGAAGCTGCTAGACTAAAGCCTGTAGTTACTACAAGGTCAAGCGATTATGCGTATTGGACACCTCGCACAAGCCTGCGACTGCTCGCGAGAGACTATTCGCTACTACGAGAAAATCGGGTTGTTGCCGCCCGCCATCAGAACAGCCAACGGTTACCGCTCCTACGATTCATCCCATCGCAAGTGGCTGGCCTTCATCCTGCGCAGCAAGGCGCTGGGGTTCAGCCAGGATGAAGTTCGTCGATTAACCGATCTTGCCGATGCCCCGAACTCGACCTGTCAGGATGTTCACCATTTGATACTGGCGCACATCGACAGTGTGCGCGCCCGACTGCAGGAATTGCAGCAAATGGAATTCTCATTGCTGCGACTGGAGGCGAAATGCATCGACGAGACGCTGCACGAATGCCCGGTCATTGATGAGTTGATGCGCTAACTTTGATTCGCTATTTCTTTTTCAAGACAGCCGTGTCGTATGGATTGAAGCCTTCGGTTTCGTCAGTGTCTGGCGAGGATGGAACGAGAATGTTGAGTTTCGGCACTTTGGCTACAGGTTTATCGGCATATATATCTGGCATGGCAAGGTCTTCCATCGACACGGGATTGCGCGGCTGATCAACCGTAACAGGAGCCTTGGGGCGGGAGGATATTGTTTCCAGCCACCTGAGAATTCGTTTCATAGCCGAACTTTGACAACTGACTCGTCTTCAAACTGAGACTGAACTCACAGTTTCTTTCGGCATACGTATTAGTACCTATACGGCCGCATTTGGTCAGTGCTGACACTGATTTCAAATACGAAAACTATCGTTAACTCGTTGATTTATTATTGATTATCGGCCTATTCCTGTATATAATCACAGTAATTAATTCAGACCACAAGGATGTGTCATGAAGCCTGCCATTTCACCCCGGGACCCTGTGCTTTCCATTGACGAACTCGATCGCGATATCGTCAATCTCGCTTCGAAGATCAATGCCGCCACCTACGAATTGTTGGTGTTGGTTCGTCAGTTCGACGAACGTGCCAGCTGGCTGCAGTGGGGTCTCGGGAACTGCGCCGAGTGGCTACACTGGCGCTGCGACCTTAGTATGAGTGCCGCCCGTGAGAAGGTGCGCGTGGCACACGCGCTCAAGACCCTGCCCAGAATCACGGACTCATTTTCCACGGGTGAATTGTCGTATTCGAAAGTCCGGCCACTGACGCGGGTAGCAAGGGTGGACAATGAAGAATCATTATTGGAATTTGCCTTGCAGACGACGGCCTCGCGAGTCGAGGAGCGCTGCCGGGAACTGCGTTGCGGTACGGCGGAGTCTGTCCGCGAAGCGAACCGTGCCCATGCGAATCGTTCGCTGCGCGCCTTTCGTAATGCCGAACGGGGAACGATGATGATCACGGTCGAGCTGCCACTCGAGACCGGCGAGTTACTGGAGAAGGCACTGGATCGCGCCCGCGACACCACGGCATCCAGCACACCCGAATGTGTAGACGAATGCTGGGCCGCACAACAGGCAGATGCCCTGGTCGCTATTGCCAATGCGTATCTTTCCGGTAATGGTGAGCCATCTGCATGCACCTCCGATAACTACCTGGTCACGGTGCACGTTGATCAGTCGGCCCTCGCAAACGGCGATGGCCGTTCGAGCCTGCCGATCGAGTCCGTAAAACGCCTGTGTTGTGACGGCGACACCATTGTTATCGTTGAAGACGAGGACAGCGATCCGCTCAGCGTTGGCCGCAAGACGCGTACCGTTCCGACAGGAATCAAACGGGCACTACGAGCAAGAGACAAGGCCTGCGTGTTTCCGGGCTGCCACCACACGCGCTTTGTCGATGCCCACCACGTAAAACACTGGTCAGCGGGTGGTGAAACGAGTCTCGATAACCTGCTGTTGCTGTGTTCACATCACCATCAGCTCGTGCATGAAGGGGGTTTCAGTATCGAGCGTGACTATCAAAACCGCTGGTTCTTCAAACGTCCTGATGGACGTGCCGTGCCGAGTTGCGGTTATCGGTTACAGGACAGGATCGATGACGACATCTTCGAACTTTCCGACTTGATCAACAATCCCTCCGCGGAGGGATTATTGACCGCAGTGAAAACTTTCCCAACCCACTCACCGCCGCCCTGAATAATGCGGGCTGAAATCGGCCTGGACTCATCAGCATACGGCACATACTCGCTCAGATACCTGGGTATCGAAATCAATCGCGGTTGTCCGATCAGTTACTCAGATCAGCGCGGTAGCGCAATATTCGCAGTTCACGGGCTGTTACCATATCGGCAACTGGAGCAAACAGGGCAGCAAAGTCTTCGTCGCTCATGTAGGCCAGCGACCCGCGGCGCCGTTGTAGCCAGGCCCAGTTAGGTATCCGTGTACCGTTGACCCAGGTGGTGACGTCATCGCCAAATGCAGTGTGGTTAAACGATACGCCTTGGGCGCCGCCCTCTTTCAGCGCAGGAAGGAGCTGGTCCTGTATCCAGCCGTGGTAATCGCCCATTCTGTTGGGCGCAACTGTTGTATAACGAAGAACAAGTAAACCCGGCTCGCTGTCTTCGTCGGCCGGGATTGACCACTCGAGATGACTGCGAAGAATGGTTCGTGTGCTCGAATCTATAACCTCGAATATAGCCTGCAACCATGCCGCCCATTCTTCCTCTCCCATTGGAGGCTCAAACGGTTCGTCCAGCTCTGCAAGATTATCGATTGAATTGACGATATGAAACGTGGCCAGGTCGCCACGAATTTCCTCCCACACGTCGCGCCCCGTTCGGCCCGCCGCTTTGTGCGCGTCGGAGACTTTGATTTGCAACTCCACAAAATCGTCATAGCGATCAGGCTTAACGTGAACAGTCCGTACCTGGAGCCAGGTTCGGTCTTCGTCTTGTGAGCTTGCCAATTGCGGAACTCCTAGCGCAAATATCACCAATAACGCGCCGGCAAGGGGTTTCTGAAGTAGATTCATAGTCATGCGTATGCTCCTAGGTTCTTGGTATTGTTGAGTTGAGCGATTGGTGCAATTTGATTCTATAAGTTTAGTAGTTAGCTCGGGCATTGCCAGTATTGACAATACGCCCGTGTAACAGGCTGGCTGCCGTCCGGGTACTGGTTTCTACGTACGGAAACCTGCCCAATATGGACTAATGTTATTTTTGTAACTTCTATTATCGGGGAATTGCCGACCCGCGTAATTAATCTCTCGTTTCAGCGACTGGGATACTAAAGCCATGTGTTTTTTTATTAGTTTGTTGCCAGCGACGATCTGGGCAGTCATAGGCTACTTTGTGTTGTTTGCGTCAACCCGGGCGGAAGGCCGGGTGCAAACTCTTGGGCATTGGCTGGCGATCTGGATATTTTGCATTGCTGTATTCATCCCGATTGTAGCTGCCTATGTCACGCTCGCCGGGTTCTGCCCTATTGGCGCCATGATGCAGACACACGAATGGGCCCAATGACGAAGTGCAACATCTGAGTCACTCGAGCGCAGTGGTTCGACGGCAGATTAGTCACTGGGAGGGTGTCTTGTGGAATTGCTATTTTGGTCGATAGTGGGCGGCATCGTCGGAACCGTGTTCATGGACATCGCGGATAAGTTCATGGAGCGAACGAAAATCACGAAGGGTGCCGCTTGTGGCGGGCCACGGGCCCTCGGTCGGTGGTTCCTGGGGATGCTCAGCGGGCGATTCGTGCATGAGAATATAATTGAGTCCAGCCCTGTAAAAAATGAAGTCTCTGCGGGCTGGTTCTTTCATTATTTTCTTGGTTCTGTTGTGGCACTGACTTATCCTTTGATCTATATCGTCCTAAATGTTCCCATGCCGGAAAATCACCTGGTTCCTGGTCTTTTTTGGGGGCTGGCAACAGCAGTCCTGCCATGGTTCAGTAATTTTCCTGGATTTGGTTGGGGCTTTTTCGGACTTCGAGCCCCGGAGGGAATGAGGCCTCTCATGGCTCCGGCCATTGCCCACACATGCTATGGGCTGGGCCTGGGCCTTGTCCTCACGATGACTGTTGCCGGCCAGGGTATCTGAGCATTGCACCGGGCGGTGCGCAATAGTCGCCCAATCTACGAACTTTCAATGTAGGAGGCGCCAAGAAATGACGCATGGAACGCTGCATCGCCTGTCTGCGTTTGCCGAGGGTGGTTCAGGTGGAAACCCCGCGGGAGTTTGGGTGGGCGAGACCCTGCCCGATCCGGAAACGATGCAACAAATCGCGGCAGAAGTGGGCTTTTCCGAGACGGCGTTTGTGGCCCCCGTGGCGGGGACCGATCGAAAGGTTCGGTATTTCAGTCCGGAAGTAGAAGTTTCGTTTTGCGGTCACGCAACCATCGCCACCGGTGCCGTGCTGGGTAGCTCAGGCGAATACGGCACATATCGGTTGGCAACGGCGGTTGGCGAAGTACCGGTCACTGTTCGGGATCGGGATGGCTGCGTAGAAGTATCGCTCGTCTCTGTTGAGCCGAAACACACTTCGGCATCCGAAGCACTGGTTGACGAGGCACTTGCCACACTCGGATGGAAGAACGGTGACCTCGATAGCTCGATACCACCGGCTAAAGCCTACGCCGGGGCATGGCATCTCGTGCTCGCTGTCTCCCGGTCCGAACGACTTGCTGAACTGAGTTACGACTTCGAGAAGCTCAAAGCACTCATGCTGCGCGAGAACTTAACTACGTTACAGCTGGTGTGGCGCGCCGAGGAGGACTTGTTCCAGTCCCGTAATCCTTTCCCAGTCGGCGGCGTAGTGGAAGATCCGGCCACGGGTGCGGCAGCCGCTGCGTTGGGAGGATATCTCCGCGACGCAGGGTTCATTGCGCCGCCAGCAACATTTGTCATTCGGCAGGGCGAAGCCATGGGTCGACCCAGTCTGCTCACAGTAGATGTCCCCGCTATTGGCGGGATAGTCGTAACCGGTTCAGCCGTCGAGATTTGAGCGTTCGATCACCGGAGCAAGACTCCAGGAGAAGAGTAGAAAATGCATATCAATGCCGTTTGGAGACTGACCCAATTGTTGCTCGTGCTATCCATAGCACAGACGGCGCAAATGGCGCTCGCTGAGAATGATGCGATTCCAGCCGAGCGACTCACGGCCAAAATTGACTACTGGTATGTTCGCCATCTTGGGCAGACGGATGATAAAGACAGGTTGCTTGTCTGGGAGGCAACCGTTGAAGGTGACCTGAATGGCAGGATGAAATGGTGGTTCGTGAATCCGCTCCCCGCTTCTAAGATCATGTACACGGGCGGCCGACTCACCTTCTACGCGGCGAGATGGGAACTTTGGGTTGATGAAGACTTGCTCCTCGCCGGAGAGACCGCGGGCAAAACCGATTTTCGTAATGGTGCCGACGGTATTTGGGACGGCCACGGTCGTGTCACAGAAGCCAGCGAGAGATTCAAATCATTGATTGGCCGCGTGGTCTACGAAACAGGGCCGGTAATCTTGGGTTCAGATCCGCCCAAGTCATACTCCGGCACGGGAATGTTCCTGATTTACTGACCTGGATAATGTCAGCCACGCTGCGGCCGGTCATGGCGAATCACGATTGTTCTCCTACGCCAGTAATGATCGGGAATTAACCGAGGAAGAGTTAGCGGGCATTCGAGATTTGGATCGACGATTCGTCGACGCGTATAACCGTCTTGACGTGGACGGATTTATGGACTGCCTGTGGAATAGCCCAAACCTCGCGATCGTGCTGTATGGCGGCACAGCCATCTCGGCGGTGTCAGCCCAGAGGCTTTTGAAAGGGCCTCTTTTTGAGGTTCGGCAGTGTCATCAATACCGGGGGAAGTCCACATTGGCCGTTCGGATTCGTGTATTTGAGCGGGTGAAGGGAATCGAACCCTCATTCTTAGCTTGGGAAGCTAATGTCCTACCGTTGAACGACACCCGCAAAATGCCTGGTTTCACTCTGACACCCGTACCGTCGCATCAAGATGCGATTCGGCGGTCAACGAGTTCGTAATCAAGCAAGCCTCTTCCGCCTTTTCGAGCAGGCGCAGCGCCCTGGCCACATTCGTGCCCGCCGGAACCACGAGCTCGGCTTTTACATCGAAGCCCACAAACACAGCCTGCCGCTCAACGCGATCGAGCACGCCGTCGGCGCTGCAACTCAGCGACTCCCATTCAAGCTTTGAAGCCCTGGCAATCGCACGAAACGAGAGTACAAAACAATCGGCCACTGCCGCAACCAATAACGACTCAGGAGACCAGCGATCTCCCGGGCCGCCAAATTCTTTTGGCGGGGCCGATTCGATTGTCTCAAGCCCTGCGCCGGATAAATGCACGTTGCTCGTGCTCTCTGCCCTTGCCGATACGATGTAATGGTGTGGAAAGTCCTGCATATTTCTTCTCTTCAGTATTCAGTCAAAAATACCAGGCGAATTGTGCGAACACGCCCGGGCCGCTCGAGAGATATAGGCCAGGTAGTCCGGTTTCAATACCACCAAACTCCGTGCCGCTCGCACCCAGCGGGAGGTTGATATTGCCGATAAAACTCATGTTGTCGCCCAGGCTGTAGTTCGTCGTCAGTTGCAGCAGAGCGCTCGGATCACCGACATTCGCCAGCAATACCGGGCTGATCGTCCACAGCGGCGTCATCTCGATCATGACGCTACCCGCGAGATAATGGCGCCCAAGCGTGAACATCTGGCCGCGACTCAGGCGCAACAGCAGATCCGGGTTGGCCGCGAGGCTCGGGGGATCATAGCGGCCGTCGCTTTGCCCAAAACCGTTGAAGTGGTACTCGACCGCCCCGCTCATGTTTTTTTCGGCCAGGGTCCATGAGTAGGTGAGATTCGTGACAAATTGCAAATAGGTATCAGTGTCCGTGTCAGTAACAACAAGATCGCTGCTCCACTGCGCGCCACCGATGCCCCGCGCGAACCCGAGGCCGAGAACCGGATCGTCATAGCTCTTTGCGACCAGCAGGTCATACTCATACTCGCCCGCGAAACCGTGATACTTCAGCGCTATCGTCGCTTCGTCGGACTCAGCATCTCCGGTGAGAATATTGCGCCGGAATACGACGGCCCCCTGTATATCGTCGCCACTGTCACGCAGGTACTGCGCGTATAACATGTCGTCGCCCGCCTTGTACTCGGTGTCGATGGTCGCCGGGTCGAAGGGATTGACGAGGTCCATCGGTGCGTAAAACAGGCCGTTGCCCCAGGTCAATGCCAGCCGGCCGAAACGCAATACAGTTTTTTCGGTCGAATAGCCCGCCCACAAGCGATCCAGCCGATTCAGTATCGCGCTATCGCCGGAGTCGCTGATCACATCGGTAAGATTGAAGAAACGTCGATCGTCGTTCGGCAGGCGGCCGAAAAACGCCTGCACCCCGGATGGCAAACTGCTGCCAAGATTAATGCTATCGCCATTCAGGCCGACCAGTTGATAGGCTGCATCGAAGGCCCAGCCATTCCTGCGCCACTCCAGGTTCAGGCGAAGTTCGCCTTGCAGATCAACGGAGCTTGAGCCAAGTTCAGTCCGGATCACACTGTTGCTGGGCCAGGTCTGTCCGATCAGGTTGAACTTCGTATGCCCGCCGAACTCGACGTTTGCTTCGTCAGCGTTCGCTGCGAATGCGAATAACAGAAGAGTGAGTGTCGCACTACACCGCATGCTGATCGATATCGTCGACGATTCGACCATCGAGCATGCGAATCAGGCGCGGGACGTGAGCCATGACACGCTGATCATGTGTCGCAATAATGAAGGTCGTCTTGTGTTTCGAGTTTAGCTCGCTGAACAGGTCCATGAGCTCGTCCGCAGTCTTCGAGTCGAGGTTGGCCGTCGGCTCGTCCGCCAGCACAAGCGTCGGTTTCGAAACAATCGCTCTTGCAACTGCAACGCGCTGTTGCTGGCCACCTGACATCTGTGCGGGCCTGCGGTCCTCGAGACCCGTTAGCCCAACCTCCTCAAGAATGTCGGTCGAACGCTCACGCCGGGCGCCGGCCGGCACGCCTTGTACCTGCATGACGAACTCTATGTTCTCGCGTGCGGTCAGGACCGGAATCAGGTTATAGGCCTGGAACACGAAACCGATCTTCCTCAGGCGCAGGTCGGCGAGTTCGCCCTTGCTCAGCAAGTCAATGCGTCGCCCTTCGATCCAGACTTCCCCGCTGTCGGGTTTATCAAGACCACCGATCGCGTTCAGCAATGTCGTCTTGCCACCGCCTGACGGCGACGACAGGCAAACGAAGCCACCCGCATCGACTTCGATACTCAGGTGATCGAGCGCCTTGATTTCCTGGTCTCCCTGGAGGTAGGTCTTGCACAAATCCACGCATCGAACAGCAGTCATTAGTCGGCCTTCGTAATAGCTTCAATGGGTTGATATCGCGACGCGCGCCATGCCGGCGACAGGCTCGCGAAAAAACCAAGAATCAAAACAACGCCGTTCGCGAGAACGACGTCTTCCAGGCGCAGCTGCGGATACAACACGCTCGCGGCACCCATCATTTCCATGCCTTCGGCAACGATCGAAACGTCGATGCCACCTTTAAGAGACTCGATGCTGCCCCACGCAAGCACATTGCCAAGCGCAAGACCGATGACGAGTAACAGCATCGATTCAATGATGATCTGGCCCAGAATGCTCGAGGGCCGCATGCCGAGCGCCAGCATTAATCCGATCTCGCGAATGCGTTCGAACACAGCCATGACCAGCGTGTTAACCAAACCGAAAGAAAGCGCCAAGAATATAACGATAACCCACACGAGTACGAAACCGTCCATGACGGCGAGCATCGTGCCGAGGTAACTGTCGAGTTCTGTCCAGCGATTGACGACTACGCCGTCGTCAACGAGAGCGAGGACTTTCTCATACACGGGATCGACATCGCGATAGTCGCTGCCCATCGCCACGGCTTCGGTCACAAGATCGCCCACTTTCAATAGTCTCTGAATCGTTCCCTTACCAGCGAAGACGTAATTTTCCTCGTAGCTTTGAATGTTGGCGCCGAACAGTCCTACGACACGAAAGCCACGATCCGCAATGTCGTTATCCGGATCCTGGCTCATCAGGACGATACGTTTGCCGACCTCAGTGTCCAGCGTGTCGGCAAGTTTTCGACCAATGACGATGCCGTTGTCATCGGGGCCTTCCAGAAAACGGCCGTCAACATCATCGTAGTCGACGAAGCTCAGGTCGCGTTCCCGCGCCGGGTCGATACCGAGTAAGGTGACCCCGCGAGACTCCCGCTCGCTGCTTATCACGGCCGGGACTTTGATGCGGGTTGCCCACTGATCGAAGCCGGCGGTACCGAATTTCGCTTTGAGGACGGCGTCCGGCGTCGGAATCAGGTTGCTGATGTTCGGGTCATCACGGTAGTCCGGGTGATGCACCTGAACATGTCCGGGCAAGGCGCTGACGCCATCCTTGATCATTTGATTAACCATGCCCTGGGTCAGGGCAGTCATGAAAATCATCGCCCAGACGCCAACGGAAATTGCCGCCAGCATGATCAGCGTGCGGCGATGATTGCGCCACAGATTCCGCCAGGCCAGCATCATGAGGACGCGCACAGTATTCATTACACGGCCCTCATGGCCGCGACCGGATGCAGCCAACGCAAACGCAGTGCCGGGTAAATCGCCGCCAGCAGCGAGAACACGAACACGACGAGCGGCCCAACCAGAAGCGACAGCCATGTCACCTGCGGATACAGGCGGCTCGGCAGATTAAACATCGCAGCCATCTCTTCCATACCCGGCATCGTCAGGCCGTTAACACTGAAGTAGCTCGTGACGATCGCGCCTGCCAGCGCCCCCAGGAACACACCCATCAAGCCCATCATCGCGGTTTCCAGTATCACGAGGCGGCCCAGCCGGCCGGGCTTGAGACCGAGCGACATCACGATTCCAAACTCCCGCGTGCGCTCGAGTACCGACATCAGCTGCGTATTCAGCACACTGAACGCAACCAGCACGACAAGGACCGCGTACATGAAAAACGAGCTGCTGATATCCGCCTGGATCGCCTGTTTCAGTCCCGGCTGTAGCCGGTTCCAGTCGTGGACAACGAGATTTTCGCCAACAGGCAGCAGTTCCTCCAGTTGCAGCTTCAGCTCCGGAACGAGATCGATCGCGGGTGCAGTGACCACGACCTGATGACCTGCGCCTTGCATGTAGAAGACGTCCTGAAACAAGTCGAGCGAAATTTCTGCAATCGATCGATCGAGATCAGGAACACCGCTGTCGAAAATACCGACGACGCTCACTACCGCAGCGGCGAATGATCCATCGAGACCGCTACCCAGCAAGGTCAGTTCGTCGCCGAGGCCCACGCGAAGGTTGCGGGCGAGAACCTTGCCGATAACGATCTCGGTCGCGCCATTATTCTCCAGGAATCGCCCTTCCTTAACGAGCCCGGGAATGCTTGAAACAATGGGCTCGAATTGCGGTTCGACCCCTAATACTGCGATGCCGTAGCTGCGCTCTTCGCTTGAGGCCAGCACAAAAGCCTGTGCGCGCGCCGCAACCGTGCTGGTACTCATGCGCTCGCGAACGGTCGCTGCAAGCGCAACGATGTTCGGCACCGTCTGCCGCATCTTCTGATCGTCGACGTAGCCAGGGGCCTGAATCTGCAGGTGGCCCGTGAACGCCTTCAGCGAGTTGTCGATCATCAACTCGTACATTCCGAACTGCAGCGACATCATGAAGACGAGTAACACGTTCGAGAACACCATCGCACCGGTCGTTAACCAGGTCCGTCGGGGCTGGCGCCAAATATTGCGCCACGCGAGGCGAAGGATGATATTCACGAGTACATGACGCGACTACCGGTCGCGAGGATTTCGCAGGTTGGACAATGTGAACATGGCGTCCGGTATGTCGATCTCGTACTCGACCGATATGACTTGTATCTCTGTCCATTCCTCCGGTGCATCCACTTTACCCATGCGTTGACGGAGCGCAGCGGTCCGGCCACCCATTTCACCAATTTCAAGGGTCCGCAATGCCTTGACGAGTTCGTCGTCCTGATCGTAAAAACTGTGTTCGACAACAACCTTGTCATCGCGAATGAGCAGAACCTCCCTGCCCCACACAACGGCCGCGTCTTCATGTGGAATTGACTGAATCTCGTAGACAGCAAGGCCGTCGACGTCTTCGACACTCAGGATCGTATGGTCGTACTGATCGATGATGTCATCGACCTTGGCGATATCCTTGTTCGAAAAATCAGAGCCCAGCCAGCTCTGTGCCATCATCGACGACGGAATCTTGATGACTCGATTTACTTTCGGAGAAAACGACCACATGCTGTTTTTGTCGGTCAGCGTCGCATTGCCACGATCCTTCTTCGGCTCTGTCACGCGCACCAGTGACTGATCCTCACCCTTCGTCCAGGCACGCATGGTCATGCTGCGCTCCCAGTCCTCGCGATGAATGACCATGGTCATTTCCGAGTAGGACGAGATGCCCCGCCAGTGGTCGACCGCGTCGCGGACTATCTGAGTTGCATCCTGCTCTTCTGCGTGCGCGATCGCGGCAGCAGACAACAGCACTAGTAGGGCGGCTCTCATTGTCATATCCGTTTGGACCTTTGTATTGGCCCAGTATTTCATATCGCATTGCGGGGTGTAAGCAGGCTGCGGGGAATGCGTATACGGGCCCTGTTTGCTAAGCTTGGCGCTCCACGGACCCGGACCTGCCATGCGCGATCTATTTCAGGAAATAAAGCGCCGCAATGTCTTCAAGGTTGCCTTTGTCTACATCATCGCTGGATGGGTGACGATGCAGATTGTCGACATCATGTTCCCGGCGCTACAACTGCCAGACTGGCTGACAACGGCAATCGCCGCAATGCTATTAATTGGCTTTCCGTTCGCGATTATTTTCGCCTGGGCCTTTGAAATGACACCGGAAGGCATAAAGCGCGAACAGGACGTCGATCGAAGCCAATCGATAACGCCCGATACGGGCCGGAAGTTGAATCAGAGCGCGGTTGTCATTTTAGCCATTGCCGTTGGTTTCCTGTTGTTCGACAAGTTTATTCTGCAATCGGAAGCCCCCGCCGACATACCGTCGATTGCCGTATTGCCGTTCGTGAATATGAGCGGCGACGCAGAAAACGAATATTTCTCGGACGGCTTGTCCGAGGAGTTACTCAACGTACTAGCGAAAATTCCACAGTTACACGTCGCAGGGCGCACCTCGTCATTCGCATTCAAGGGCAAGAACGACGATTTGCGATCTATAGGTCGGCAGCTCGATGTTGAAAACATACTTGAAGGCAGCGTTCGCAGGTCCAATACACGCCTGCGTATTACAGCTCAGCTTATCGACACGGAAAGCGGCTATCACCTTTGGTCGGACACCTATGACCGTGAGGTGACTGACGTATTCGCAGTGCAGGACGAAATTTCTGCCGCCGTTGTTAACGCCCTCAAGGTGGCATTGCTCGGCGACCAGCTGGAGACTGATTACGGCACAGAGAATGTCGAAGCCTATAGCCTGTATCTCAAGGGCCGTTACTTACTGGAGCACACCAGCCGCGAGAACCTGCTCGCAGCGATCGATGCTTTGGACGGGGCCCTTCTGCTCGATGCCGAGTATGCGAATGCCTATATTCTCAGGGCGATCGCGGAGATTCAGTTTATCGGCGGCTGGGCGGGAGATGGCTCGAATTTTATCGAAGGCAATGAGCGCGTTCGCGCGTACGCACGACAAGCATTGGACATCGACCCGGACTCTGCCGAGGCTTATTTCGTTCAGGGTGTGGTCGCTTACAGCGTGGACTGGGATTTCGTCGCCGCAATAAATTTCTTCGAGCGAACCCTGGAACTCGCTCCCGGTCATGTGCGCGCCATGGGCTGGTACGGCAACACTCTCGGCACGCTTGGTCGGCTGGAAGAAGCAGCCGCCATTTACGAAAAAGCGCTGCGGATTGATCCGCTCTCAATTTCGCTCCTTCGCGACCTCGGTGACGCCCATCTGTTCCTCGGTAATTTCGAGGAAGCAGACAAGGTTTATCGGAGTATTTTTTCGCTGAATCAGGGCATCGCGCGCGTGTACGGACGCCTCGCTCGCCTGGAAGTATTGCGTGGCAATATCGATACCGCAAGGGAGCTTGCGGCAGAGGAAGAAATTGGCTGGGTGCGGGAACTCATCCTGATTCTGGCGCTGGGCCGGCGCGGTGAGACGGAGGAGTGGCGGTCAAGGCTCGCAGCTTACGAGCAGGAATATTTTGACCTGAATGCTTATCAGTTCGCCGAAATTTATGCGGATGCCGGCTACGTCGACGAGGCCTTCAAGTGGTTGGACGTCGCTGCGAAAGTACATGACCCGGGCACCGGTATTATCCTGGTTGATTCATTCCTTGACTCATTGCACACCGACCCCCGCTGGCCGAAAGTTCTTGCGGCCGTGGGTCACGCTGAATAGCCCGAATCGACGTCTGTAGGTGTAAATCGCAATAGGATTCTCCCCCTCGCCGGATAAACTGGATTCTGTGAGGAGGAGGAATCATGTTTAGCATCGAAAGCATCATGAGTACCAACCTGGTGACCATAGCACCGGCAGCGACGCTGGCCGAAGCCCGGTCCCTGATGCGCGAACACCGTATACATCACCTACCCGTTGTGGGCCACGACGACGTATTGGTCGGCCTGCTGACCCTGACTGACGTCCTGGCAGCGACGGATTCGAAGCTAAGAGAAGGCGACAGTCGCATTCACGCCAAAGACATATGCGTAAACGAAGTGATGGTGACTGACCTGGCAACTGTCGATGAACGTGCCAGCCTGCGACAGGCAGCGTTGTTCCTCGAGAAGCATCACATCGGCTGCCTGCCGGTCGTCAACAAAGGCAAGCTAAGCGGCATCATCACGGACACGGATTTTGTTGCGGTCGCGATTAATCTTCTTGAGCAGATTGAGGATTCTGAGCCGCTCGCGATGTGAGCGCGTGTTTCGCGTCACGTTCGGAGCCGATGAAAATCGCTATCCAGCGCGTTCGCTCATCGCTCTCTAGCCCCAGCTTGAGTGCCATCGTTAACGGCACGGACAACAACATGCCGACGGGCCCGAACACCCACCCCCAGAAAATCAGGCCAACGAAAACCACCAGCGGTGAGATGCCGACGCCGTAGCCCATGAGCCTGGGTTCCACGATATTGCCGAAGATCACGTTGATCGCCAGGAAGCCGACGAGCGTGGCGGAGGCTGCACCGGGCCCGATTTGCACGAGTGCGAGCAGGATCGCCGGCACCGCCGCAATAATCGAACCGATGGTCGGCACGTAATTCAGCAGAAACGCGAGCATCGCCCACAGCAGCGGGAAATCGAGACCGATCGACCAGGTCACCAGCCACGCACACAGACCGGTCGCAAAACTGACTAAAGTCTTGATGCCGAGGTAGCGCCCCAGGTCGTCGAGAAAGGCGCGCGGGCCTTCGAGCGACTCGGCGCTCTTGCCGAACGCTGCCTCGACCTTCGTGCCAACACTCGACGCTTCCAGCAGAATAAATATCATGGTAAATATGATCAAAAAAACGTTGGTCAATACGTCCTTCAGCCCATTCAAAATAGTCGCGGCGAGTCCCATTGCCCACCCGGGATCGATCATTTCACCGATGCTCTCAACCGATTCGTCTACGCCCAGAAGATTCACGGCGAAAGTCAGGAAACCATCGACGATGACATCGAGGCGTTCCTGGTAACCCGGCAACGCTGCCGTAAAGTCCGCGATGGAACGTCCGAGGATCGTGCCGGCGACGAACAGAATCAGCATGATGACGGTTACGATCAGCAACGCAGCAAGGAATGCCGGAACACGTCGCTGCTGCATCCACAACATCGGGCGCACCGTAATCAACGCCAGGAACGCAGCGAGAAGAAACGGAACCAGCAAGACCTTGGCCATTTGCAGGCCAAAGATGATCACGATCACGGCCGCCAGGCTGATGACCGCGCTGCTTTTTTGTTCAGCCAGGTTTGTCACTGTGATTCGCGCCGGCTTGTGTATGTTAGTTGTTGCGTCTGGGAGTGTACAGTTCGACCTCTTCCGGCGTGATCTGCTCGATCTTGACTCGCCAGCGCGCCAGGGTTGAGCTAATACGCAACTGGTAAGTACCGCCCTCTTCGAACAACTTCAGACCGTTGCCCCTGAACTTGGTGTGCAGAACGCGCCCCATGTGACGACCGGTGCGCGCCTCAATCAAGCTGATATCGAGCGCCACGAACTGTTCGTAATCGGCGTCGAGGCGCCAGTCGAGCAGCCAGGGACCATCGACCGTGAATTCAGCCGTTGTCGTCGGCTTGTTGCCCGCGAATTCCCGGACAAGGCTTTTGCTGCTTACGGCCGATGAGAGCAGCACGGCAAGTACCGCCGTAGCCAGGGTAAGTATCACTTTCATTCTGATTTTCCTTTTCGCCGATTACCCGCCCGTCCTAGCTTAGCGTATCTCCAGCCGCGATTGGCACCCTTCATCGCGGAATTCAGCACTCGCCCTGCATGGACGAGACCCAGTCCGTGAGCAACGTGATGCCCCTGTCGTGAACTGTACTGCGACCAAGCTCCGGCATGGCGATGGCCGGGTCGGAATGCTGCATCCGGAAGATCATGATCGAGTCGCCTGGGCGACCCGGGTAGATATCATAGGGCCGGTTGCCACTGCCGCGCCCCACGGCAACGGGTGGCTTGCACACCCCGTAGCTGCGGCCAACAGGCGTTTCCAGCGCCAGGTCCAGCCCCGACGTATCTGCCGCGCCATTGCGGTTATGGCAGTGCGCGCAGTTGGCGTCGAGATAGGCTTTGCTGCGATCCTGCAATGACGCGCCTCCGGGGTTTGCCCAGCTCGCACCGGCGGGCAGCGATGTGCTGACGCTAGCCAATAGACCTATCTCAGCCCAGTGCTGCAGTTGCTGAGCCGTTTGTCCCCCATAGCGATAGTCGCGATTCAGCTGCCAGGCTTTTGGCCCGATCGGTTGCAAAGCTTTTGACGAGTGGTCGGTCGTGTGGCAACCGCCGCACTGGTTCGCATCGGGTACCACGTATATAAAGTCCTCAATCCGGTCGCCATCGAGCAAATCGATTTGCCGCACGTCGCCCGCGAGCGCGAGGAATGCTTCATCCTGGGTGGCATTCCACACGTACGGCAACGCCTTCCAGCCCTCCTCGTAACGAATGAGCAGGCGCGTTTCGATCAGAACATGTGTTTCGAGACTTAGGCTTCCCGATGCATCGAGGACGGATTCGCGATCCGCTTTGATCACCCTGAACGCTGCATCGCCAAAGCCGGGCGCTTTCTCATAATGAAATGTCTTGCTGATGATCGTGCCAACAGGAAAATCCATTGGCCCTGTGGCTCGATACTCAGCAGTCGTGCCTACCGGCATCCATACGCTTCGAAGCTTCAGTGCGTAGTCACTGAATAGCGGTGTGTTCAGGTCATAGGCAACGACGCGATCATTCAACTCGAAGCTTTTGCCGTCAGCGAAGACGACGCCCCAGTCACTGAGTTTGCCGGGCTGCGTGTCGCTCGGATGAATTGAGACCGGTGGCCGCGCCTGGCCGCACGCCGCGAGCAGCGCGCAGGCGAGAGGCATCAGGGCAAACTTGCGCATTCAGGACAAGGGTGGTCGAAGCACGACTGGCTGCAAACTTTCATGCTGACAGTCATGCTCCGTAGAACCGACGACAATATTGTCGCTGCCGTTGCCAAGGTCTACGTTGAGCACTTCGGCATCGCCGTTATCTACGCAAATCGCGTACTCAGACAACAATGCTCCTGCCTCATCTGTATTCTCGCTGTTGACGTAGCCGTCCCAAAGGACGTCCGGGAAACTGCCGCCAAGGCCGAATTTGGCAATTTTCAATGCCTTCAGGTCCAGGCCTTCGGGCGATGAACCGCCACCGTCGAACCGGTTGCCATGAACGTAAATCGTCTCCGGGTAAGGATCGTAATCGTTCGCCATCTCGCGGGTGCCTTGGTAACCCGTCGCAAAGTAGCTGCTGATGATCACGTTAGCCGTGTCATTGTCGGCAATATCGTTGTCGAATATTTCGACTTTGTCGTTTGAGTTGATAACAATTCCGGAGCCTGCCGGTACACTCGCAACCGGCGTGCCCTCGGCCCCGAAGTTACCCGTGTTATTTGCTACAACCCTGTTCTGATAGACACGGGTGCTGTGTCCAGGCGTTGGCAGGTCCGGCATGTTGAACACGAGAATACCACCCGTGTTGTTGACGACAACGTTGCCATAGACATCGGCATCAATCGTGTTCTCAATTTCAATGCCAGCAACATTGAACTCCGCGCGGTTATTGCGAACGACAACGTTTTTTGACTGGCCAACGTAAATTCCCGCGTCAGACGCGGCAATCGCCACGCACTCCTCGATCAGCAGGTTTTCAGTCTGCACAGGGTAGATGCCGTAGGCGCCGTTTTTCCCATCGGGCCCGTTGGTCCATTCTGCGCGGACGCGGCGGATGATGATGTTTCGACCTTCGTTGATCTTCAGGCCATCACCCGCGGTGTCTTCAATGGCCAGGTCCTCGATCGTGAAATCGCTGGCATTGATGAGAAGTCCCTCCGCTCCCTGCACCTGGCCCTTGAACGACAAGATCGATTTGTGCATGCCTTCGCCACGCAGCGTGACACCGGAAACATTAAGTGACAGCCCGCGATTGATCTCGTACGTGCCGGCGGGAATCGTAATCACGTCGCCGGGTTTTGCCGAGATCAGTTGCGTTTGGAGGTGCTTTTGAAATTCGGTCGGAGCTGCCGCCTGCTCAGACTCCGGGCCTTTGGAGCACGCTGAAATTGTCGCGCCAAGAACGATCAGGCAGGAGAGCAGTATGGTTTTTTGCACCGGAATTTCCTTCGGTCAATCGGGACGGCAAGACATTATCACGATCGGCTGTTCTCCACGCCACCGTAAACACCCTTGTGAAAAATCAACGGCGCTGAGTCTGTGTTGCTTGCCATACGATCAACTTCGCCGATGATGATGACATGATCACCTTCTTCGTAGCGACCATGGATCCTGCATTCGAGCGTTGCGAGGCAGTCCGCCAACAGGGGGCAGGCGGAGTCCCCGCCCACTAATTCGCCCTTTTCGAAACCATGCTGCCCGCGAAGTGCGAAGCGCTTTGCCAGGTGACCCTGACCCGTTCGCAACATGCTGACGCCAAAGAAGTCGGCGTCGCGCCAGTCCTTGTATGTATCCGAGCTCTTTTGCAGATTCCACATGACAAGTGGTGGCTCAAGTGACAGTGACGTGAGTGAGTTCACGGTTAATCCAAACGGCGATCTGGTCTCGATCCGGGTGGAAATTACACACACACCGGTCGGGTATAGCGACATTGTTGCGCGAAACTCGTTTTCTGATATCGACATTGCTGTTGCAACTTCCGGAGCGATAAGGACTTCAGGATACTGGTAACATTCAAGTGGTCAATAGTCGAGCATAACGGTCTGCCCGGCAACCGACAGCGTGGAGAAAATCATGTTTGATGTCATACGATCTGAAACCCGAGGCGCGGCGAACCATGGCTGGCTGAACGCGAAACACACATTCTCCTTCGCCGATTACCATGATCCCGATCGAATGGGATTTGGCAGCCTGCGCGTTATCAACGAGGACCGCATCGCGGCCGGCAAGGGATTCGATACCCACCCTCACCGCGACATGGAAATCGTCACCTATATCATCGCCGGCGCACTTGCACACAAGGACAGCATGGGCAATGGCTCGACGATTCGCCCGGGCGAACTGCAGCGCATGACCGCGGGCACTGGTGTTTTTCACAGTGAGGTCAACCCGTCCGCGGACACAACACACTTGTTGCAGATCTGGATACTCCCGGAGAACAAGGGGCTCGAACCGGGTTACGAGCAGAAACTTTTTGATCGCGACAGTAAATTGAACCAGTGGTGCCTGCTCGGCTCCCGCGATGGCCATGGCGGGTCACTGACGATCCACCAGGATATTGAACTGTCATCGACGATACTTGAAGCCGGACACTTGCTCGACTATAGGTTCGAACCTGGCCGGCGTGGTTTTCTGCAGATGGCCAAAGGCGAAATCCGACTTGATAACGAAGCGCTTACAGCAGGTGATGGCGTTGCCATCACGGATACAACGTCAATCAAGATAAGCGCTGCTGAAGAGTCGGAGCTGCTATTGTTCGACATGGCATG
>Ga0255058_10000152_pt1 | contig 40524 bp, 38 predicted proteins | sample Cases_109_9_MG_FD_188637 | JGI IMG/M metagenome (GOLD analysis project Ga0255058, IMG submission 188637) | Seawater microbial communities from Amundsen Gulf, Northwest Territories, Canada - Cases_109_9 | ecosystem: Environmental > Aquatic > Marine > Gulf | place: Canada: Northwest Territories...
ACGGTTGTCCACCTGATTCGCTACCTGTTGTCCACATACCGGGGGCTGGAGGTGGGTAAGTAGGGGGATTCGTCGGGCCCCGAAGACCCTCTCTCTCGGCGGTGTTCGTCCCGGTCGAATGAGAACCATTGAGATATCGATTGACGTATACCCCCATAAGGTATAGATGAAACGCACGGAGGTGACGGGATGACGAAGACGACCCAGCCGACAACGGGATCAACCCCCCAGTACCTGCTCAAGGCCTGTCCAAGGTGTTTGGGCGACCTCACGTTCCGCAGCGACTACTTCGGCGACTACTACGACTGCCTGCAGTGCGGCGCCGAGATCGAGCCGCGGGTCGCGGGCATCAGCGAGCTCAAGGAGACGCGGCAAGCTGCGTAAAAGCATCGCGCGCCGGTGCCTGAAACGATCGTGCCGCTAGCAGAGAGCGCTGAGTAACACACGACATAACAGTCCATCCACCCACGCGGGCCCCGTCGAGAGGCGGGGCCCGCACTCGTTTAGGGGGTGAGCGCTTCGGGCCAGATGATCGCCGTGCCATCTGGCTAATGAATGTGGGCCGAGTGGCACCACGCGGCTCAATTGTGAAGAACGTAACAGCTTGTAGAAACCGAGATCTGAGTGACGAGAGGAGTCGCCATGATCGGCCTACAAGTCAGCCGCCAGCGAAAGATCATAACCGGCTTAGTCGCGTTCTTCGCCGTCTTCCTGTTTGTCGCCGCAGCCTGTGGTGGGAGCGCCGATGGAGATGACGCCGCGCCCACGGCCAGCCCTGCCACGGAAACACAGTCGCCAACAGAAGATGTCTTCAGTCCAAGCGATCCAAGTACTCTGGCTAGCGCCGATCCAGAGTTCAACTTCGCGGCGCTTACGTGGCAGGGATACTGGCTTTCCCGCGACCACTTCGGGCCGTTCGTGATGCAGTCCGGTCTCGGGATTACCTTCCAGCCGCCGATGGAGATGCTGCAGGCAGCGATGGGCATGGTCGCGCAGAATCCCGACGACCAGCCGTATCTGCCACAGAACCTAGCGCCACTCCAGGCGGTGTTCGCCTCGGGCGATCCTTCCGCCATCCACGACCTGACGCAGATCGCGCCCGACGATTTCTCGCTGTTCAGGTTCGATCCCGACACATTTGACACGACGATCCAGGTTGCGGCGATGGCTCAGACGATCCTCAAGGAGAGCCAATGGGCGCGCACCTTCAGCGCATCACACTTCGGCGAGCTCGATGCTGACTTTGGCGCGCAGCAGCGCTTCATGGGCGTGATGGTGAGCCTCCTCGCGCAGATGCAAGGCAAGTACGCCGTCGAGAACCTCCACGGCGACGAGGGCCTATTTCTGGATAGCGACGGGACCCTCGACCTGGAAGGGAATTGGGTGCTCCTACACGCGTTCTCAGACCTGTTGGGCCTGACGGGCGACGAGACCTCCCGATACTACGATCCGGACGCCGCTATCGCGTGGCGGGCGGCCGCCGACGAGCTGTTCACCGCCTTGCGCGGCCACGAGGCGTCAGACGCCAGAGAGGCCACGGCCGCGATCCGCGCCAGCGTCTACTACGCCTGGACCTCCGGTGCGTCGGAAGAGCGCACCGCCGGGCTGGACAAAGCTCGTGACTTGGCAGATGGCCTGCTCAACACCTCGGCCGCTACCACTGTCGAGAAGGCAGCGGGCATCTGGGGACTGATCCAGGTCGGCGACATCGAAAACGACAGCCGCTACTCGGCGGCGGCCGCTGACTGGTTCGCTGACCTGCAAGCCGACTTTGACCCGGAGCACGGGGTGTTCAACTCCATCAGCACCTACACGGCCGACGATGTCGGGTGGCTGTTGTCTGGCTTGAGCGCCACGTCTCAGCGCGGGTCCGATGCCCAGCGCGGTCCCGCCAGCAAGATGCTGATCGCGTTCTTCGAGAGCACGATGGACCAGAGCGGCCTCCAGCTCAGCGCTCCGCCCGGCAAGAACGGCGCAATGGCCGGCGACTGGGAGAAGGACCCGCCGTCCGTGGTCTACTACCACGGCGCGGACACGCCTCCTCCTCCGGCTGCCGGCGGCACGTTCGGAAAAGCCCCCGTGCCGGCGTCCGTGATTGAGTGGGACGGCGCCGAGTGGACGGTGACCGACGACCGTTTCACAACCGCGTGGGCGATGCACCTCGCGAACGAGCTGAATTGGCTGGTGCCGCACCTGGGTTCGGTGCCGTTCCCGCCGGTCAGCCGCTAAACCTAGAGAATTCGGCTTCGGGCCCCGTCGAGAGACGGGGCCCGAGCTATTTCCATACAATCGACGCGTGCGCATCTGCATCGACACGAACCTGCTCATCGCTGCGTTGACGAAACGCGGCGGGGCGAGCGCTCGTCTTATCGACGCCTGGCTGGACGGCGAGGTCGAGGTCGTGACCTCGGAGGCGACGCAGCGCGAGGCGGAACTCGTGCTGGGCGGCGGCTGGCTGGCACGGATGACCTCCCGCGCGGCCGTGGATGACCTGCTCGAGAACTTGCGCACACGATCCATCGTCGTCGAACCAGAGCCGATCGACGATATCGGCCTGAAGGACGCGGGAGACCGGCATATGGTCGAGGCCGCGGTCGCTGGCGGCGCCCGGTACATCGTGACGACGGACCGCGAGTTCCTCTCTAAGCGTGGGTACGGCGAAACGGAGTTCGTGATGCCGTCTGAGATGCTAGAAACATTGCGATTGTGAGCACAATCACAGCGAAATAGTGTGAAATCCGGCGCAATAGAATCCATGCTCTAGCAGAGGCTCCGTATCTTCTGATAGGAGGAGATTATGAAGGCGGAGCGAGACACAACGGTTCTGGACTGTGAACTGCCGGTAACGGGGGGCAAGCTCAGTCTCTGGCGGGAACTGTTCTGGCCGGCCGACTGGCTGGCGCTCCGTGCATCCTCCGTCTACCGGGGCAAGGACCTCGACCTCGGCGACGGGCGTCCCGTCGTACTGGTCCCCGGGTTCCTCGCCTCCGACGCTTCGATGTTCGAGATGTACCGCTGGCTGCGCCGCGTCGGGTTTGATGCGCGAATGTCGCGGATCGGCCGCAACGCGGATTGCCCGGACGTCCTCCTGGAGATCCTCGAGGAGCGTGTCGAGGACGTACACCGGCAGACCGGACGCGCCGTGACGCTGATCGGACACAGCCTCGGCGGCATCATGGCGCGGGCGCTGGCCGTGAAGCGGCCGGAGATCGTCTCGCAAGTGATCACTCTGGGTTCTCCGGTGCGGCCGGGCAAAGTGCATCCGATGGTGCTGTCGCTGATCCGCGCGGTCGCGAGGGCGACGCCCAGCCCCGACGACAAGCCGCGAGTCCACGGCGACCACGAACACTGCGGGTCGTGCAGCTGCTCGCTCACTGAACTGATCAGCCGCTCGTTCCCCGCGGACGTGCCGCGGGCGTCGATCTACAGCCGGCGCGATGGTGTCGTCGACTGGCGTTCGGCCGTTGAAGACGCCCCGGGCGTGAACGTACTCGTCAACTCGACGCACGTTGGAATGACTGTAAGTCGGGAGGTCTACGAAGCGGTGGCCGTCCTCCTGGCCTCCGCTTCCGAGATCAACTACCCGCTGGCGGCCTAATTCAGGGCCGCCAGCGGAGCAGGCGACCATAGAAGCTCTATCAGTCGTATCGTGTGTGAATGCCCGATCTTCATAAGCGAAACTTCGCAAGCGTGTTGGCCGTTGCCATTGGTGTGATCGCTATCGCCGCAATCGCCTGCGGTAGCGGCAGCGACGAGCCAGTCGAGGCGTCTCCGACTGACACCTCCCAGGTCGTCGGCGGTGTCGACTTGTCGATCCACGAGGTCTCACTGAGCGATGTGCACTTCGATACGTTTGACGGCGGGTCGATTCCGCTCTCGGAGATCAGCGAAGAGCGGTTGCTCTCCCTGGTGGACGCGATCCCGCCGCTGGATACGCCAAAGTACGATGACGCGTCGGGAGGCGACTGGCTCGAAGATGATGATCTCGTTATCGGCTACGTAGGCGAAGGCGCCGGGACGTGGGCCTACCCGATCAAGATCCTCAACTCCCACGAGATCGTGAACGACGATCTTGACGGTGTTCCAGTGTTGGTCAGCTACTGCCCGCTGTGCCGGAGCGGAGTCGTCTACGACCGGCGTCTCGACGGCCGTGAGCTGACATTCGGGAACACCAGCGCGCTCTTCGAGAACGATCTTGTCATGCTCGACCGGGAGACCAACTCGTACTGGTGGCAGGTCGCCGGACGGGCGATTGTCGGCACCCTGACCGGCGAGCAACTCGAAGTGCTGCCGGCTGTCACCACCACGTGGGCGGCGTGGCGCTCGGAGCACCCCGAGACTCTCGTCCTCTCTCGCGATACCGGTTACAGCCGCAGCTACGACTTCGATCCCTTCGCCGGCTATCGGAACTCCGTCAACGACGAGCGGTTCCCGTTCCCGGTGTCCGAGGACGCGCTCGATGGCCGCCTGGCCGCCGGCGACGAGGTGCTGGGCGTGATCGTCAACGACGAGAGCCGCGCTTACTCGCTGCGAGCCCTCGGCGACGCCGCCGTAAACGACGAGCTTGGCGGTCAGTCAATCGTCGTATTTTCGAACGAGGATGGACCCGCGGGCGGGGCCTACGACGCCGTGGTCGACGGTAATCCGCTCACCTTCTCGTTCGAAGACGGTGGGTACGTCGACGCCGAAACCGGCTCGCGCTGGAATCTCAGCGGCGAGGCGGTGGACGGAGATCTGGCGGGCGCGACACTGGAGCGTTTGCCAAGCCGTTACAGCTTCTGGTTCGCGTACTTCGCTTCGTTTCCTGATACCGACGTTTACGTCCCGTAAGACTCTTCTAACACCCCGACTCGTTTCGTAACGGGCCCCGGCGCCTCGCGTCTAATGAGACGTGGAATATGTAGAAGTCACCGTTGGCGCGGCCTGGATGGCTATCGGAGCATTGATGGCCTACGCCGCGCTGATCAACCGGAACCCGGTGCCCGTCAGGCTTGGCGCTACCATGCAGGTGCCGATGGCGATGGCAGGGGCTGGTCTCTGGCTGGTTCGCACCAGCGTTCGCGTCGGTAGGCGCAACTCCAAGAGGGCCAAGGCTTCACGATAAAGACGATCTACTTTACGTGACGGGGTGAAGAAGGGGCGCAACTTTGCGCCCCTTCTTTTTGTGCGTCGCTACCCCGGGGCACAACCGTGGAAGAGAAGCACCGCAGGAATGTCTGGGGAGGCAAACAGCCCTGCGGTGCGGTGTCCCGTGCTAGCGGGACAGTCGTGCTAGCGGTCGGTCGTTAGTTTGGTCTTCTTATACGCGCTCCTCTCCGGGCATCGCCCTCAGTTACTCGCAATCCCCGACTGGTCGGGGGTTAGCTGTTCAGTTAACGGATCGATACGGGCCTTCGTAGAAACGTAGGCAGGTCCGTATCGTCGCGGTTGTCCAGCGACTCCTCGCGAATCCGGCGGAACTCGGCCTCTTCTTCTTTCGAGTATGCGTCGTTGGCGCTGAAGCCCACAGCTATGAGCGTCACTTTGACGTCATCGCCCAACTCCGGATCGACAGAGGTGCCGAAGATGACTTCGGCTTGCGGGTCTACCACCTCGGCGATCACCTGCGCGGCCATGTTCAGCTCATGCAGACGCATCTCGCCGGAGCTCGCAACGTTGAAGAGCACGCCCGTCGCGCCGTGGATGTTGATGTCGAGAAGGGGGCTGCTGATCGCCGCCTGCGCGGCCTCGACGGCGCGGTTGTCGCCCTTACTGCGCCCGACGGCCATTAGCGCCTGACCGGCGCTCGACATAATGCCTCGAACGTCCGCGAAATCCAGATTGATCTCGCCCGGCTTCGTGATTATCTCTGATATACCCTCGATACCCTGGCGGAGAACGTCGTCCGCCATCAGGAAGGCTTCTTTCGTCGTGACGTTTTGATCGCAGACCGCGAGCAGGCGATCGTTCGGGATCACGATCAGCGTGTCGACCTCTTGTTCCAGCGCGGCAACACCGGCGTCGGCCTGCTGCCGTCGGCGTGCGCCTTCGAAGCCGAACGGCTTCGTGACAACGGCTACCGTAAGTGCTCCGGCGTCGCGAGCGACCTGCGCCACCATCGGCGCCGCACCTGTTCCGGTACCGCCGCCCATTCCGGCGGTGACGAAAACCATCTCGGCGCCGCGTAATGCGTCCTTGAGTTCGTCGCGAGACTCCTCGGCGGCGGCACGGCCCTTCTCAGGATCGCCGCCAACTCCAAGGCCCTGCGTTATGCGGTCTCCGATGCGAATGCGGGTCTCCGCTTCGCACGCGGTCAACGCTTGTGCATCGGTGTTGACGCCGATGAACTGCACGCCCGGGATCTTCGCCTGGACCATGCGGTTGACAGCGTTGCAGCCACCACCTCCCACTCCGGCGACCACGATTGGGGGCAGTCCATTCAACTCTGTTGCTCGTGTCACGGTCTCACTCCTTTCCCACATCTCCAACTGGAGTTCTACTTCGGAACTAGTGCCTTTAGCCATTTTCTCGCCGAATCAAACATGCCTGACATTTCGAGGATCGGTAGGTGCAGGTCTGTCTTGTGCCCGTTGCTAAGGTGGTCGTCTTCTTCTATCGCCCAACGCAGCAGTCCAACGCTGGTCCCGTACGCTGGGCTGTTCAGCGAGTCGGAGAGCCCCAGAACGCCTCTTGGCACGCCGATGCGAACGGGCATGTGCAGCACCATCTCCGACAGTTCCGCGATCCCCTCTAGCGCCGCAGTGCCACCGCTGAGAACGATGCCGGCCGCGATCATCTCGTCGAACCCGGCCCTGCGGACGTCGATGTACACCATCTCCAGGATCTCCTCGACGCGGGCCTGTAGGATCTCCGCGACCTTTCGCCGCGACACTGATTTCGTACGCTGTCCCCCGAACGCCTCTACCTCGACGATCTCATCCACTTCGATCCGGCTGGGCAACGCCGAGCCGTGATGAATCTTCAATTCCTCAACGCTCGAGAACGGCGCCTTCAGCCCGGCAACGAGATCTCGGGTCAAGTGCTCGCCACCTACGGGAAGCACAGAAGTGTGGAAGATGGCCCCTTCCACGAAAACCGCGATATCAGTAGTCCCGCCGCCGATGTCGACGAGGACCACCCCTTGCTCGCGCTCCTCCTGATCGAGGACCGCATCGGCCGCCGCCAGGGGCGAGAATACGAGGCTCTCGATCTCTACGCCGGCGCTCTCGATGCACTGACCGAGGTTCTGGATAGCGGTGACGCCGCCGCTGACGATGTGCACGTCGACGTCGAGTCGCTGTCCGAACATCCCGATCGGGTCGCTCACGTGCTCTTGCCCATCGACCACGAAGTAGCGCGCGATCTCGTGCAATATCTCTCGGTTCGTCGGTAGGTTCAGGTTTCGTGCGCCCTCCATTCCTCGCTCGATCTCAAGTTCCGTGATCGGGCGCTCCTGGCCGGGAATTGTGGCTATGCCGCGGTTGTTGAACGACTCGGTGTGAGTGCCGCCAATGCTGACGTGGGCCGAGATGATGCGGCTTCCGCTCGAACGTTCGGCGCGCTCAATCGACGTCGCGATGGCGTCGGACGCTTGCTGGATGTTGTCTACCATTCCTTTCTTCACGCCCTGAGATGGGGTGATGCCGACGCCGAGCACGCGCAGGCCGTGGTCGGATGTCACCTCCGCAACGAGGGTGCAGACCTTGCTGCTGCCGACGTCGATGGCTGCGAGGATGCTGTCGCTCACGTCTCATCGCCTCCTGTCTCCAGCGGCTGTAGGGAAGGTCTGTCACCGAAGCGTAGGTCGAGAAGGTGACCTGACATGCCCTCAGGGCCGAGCTGGCCTTCTAGTGCCTCCCATACGGCAAGCTTGTGGTCGAAATTTTGGCTGTCGCCGATCACTACGTCGTATCCGGCCGTCGTCTCGATCGTGAGGCCCAGCTCGGCGGAAAATTCGATTGCGGTGACGTTTACGCTGACCGCCTCTGGAACGCGTTGCACGAGGACTTGCGTCAGAAACACCGCGTCGCCGTCCACCCGGTCTCCCGGCGCGAGAGGTAGCGCGGCATCGGTGGCGTGAATCGTTATCGCTCCCTCATCCGGCAGCACGCCGCGGAGCACATAGCCTTCGCCATCGATGACGTAGAGGTCGTCGCCGGACCTCCAGTAGCCCCACGGAGAACGCTCTGTTATGACGATGCGAATTGTCTGTGGCCAATCGCGCTCAACGCTCGTCTTCAAGACCATCGGCAGACTGTCGACACGCTGGGCGATGTCGTTCGTATCGACCCGCAGCATGCTGTCGTGGTCGAGCGACACGAGGTCGAGCACCGCTGCGACGCTGACGACGCTCGTGCCTCCGACCTTGACGTTCTGAACGCGCAGAAGAGGCGAGAAGTAAAGGCCGATCATTCCCGCGATGACGGACACCACCGCCACGGCGAACAGCAGCCGTCCCCAGCGGAAGCGCTTCAGACGCTGCTCTCGGCGGTCGTCGAGGAGCACTTCACCCTCCAGGACGCGGCGCTTAGACCGCACGGCGCGTCTCCTCATGCCGTTCGAGACCTAGCTCGATCAGGCGTGTAATCAGATCGCTGTAGGAGAGACCGTCGTGCTCCCACAACTTCGGGTACATGCTCATCGGCGTGAAGCCCGGGATCGTGTTCACCTCGTTCAGGTATATCTGCTCGTCGCTGGTCAGGAAGAAGTCCACCCGCGCGAAGCCGGCGCAGTCGACGGACTTGTACGCCTCGACCGCCATTGTGCGGACCTTGTCGGCGATATCAGCCGGGATGTCGGCTGGTATTCGCAGGTTCGTACCGGGATCGTCGTACTTCGCCTGGTAGTCGTAAAACTCGTTGCGGAACGTGATCTCGCCAACGGTCGACGCCTCCGGCTCGTCGTTGCCGAGCACCGCCACTTCGATCTCGCGGCCGTCGATGAACGCCTCGACCAGCACCTTGCGGTCGTACCTGAAGGCATCTGCTATCGATTCCTCAAGGTCTTCCCGCGAACGCGCCTTCGAGGTGCCGATGCTGGAGCCGCTGTTCGCCGGCTTGACGAAGCATGGATAGCCGATCGTCGCCTCGGCGGCGCGTATCACCTTCTCGCGGTCGTTCCGCCATTGCGAGACGAGTAGCTGCACGTCGTCCGCCACCGGGAAGTCGTGGTGGCGGAAGAACGTCTTCTGCAACGCCTTGTCCATCCCCAGCGCGCTGGCCGCGACACCGGCGCCGACGTAGGGAATGCGGGCCAACTCCAGGAGCCCCTGCAGCGTTCCGTCCTCTCCGTTAACGCCGTGGATCAGCGGGAACACCACGTCCAAGCGGCGGAGGCTGCCCAGCGCCTGCGTCCGGTACAGCAGGCCTTCGCCAAGCGGTTCGTCCATGCTGCGCAACTGTTCCGATCGGATGCGGTCGAGCGCCAGTTCCGTCTGCGCCGGGGTGAGCCACGTTCCTTGCCGCGTGATCCCCATCGGCACCGGCTTGAAGCGGTCGCTGTCGATCGCCGCCAACACGCCCTGCGCCGACACGACCGAAACTTCGTGCTCTGCTGACTGTCCGCCGAAGAGGACGCCGACGCGAACCTTCTTCGCTCTCGGGCTCATTCGAACTCCCCGATCAATGCGACCTCACGTTCGAGGTCGACCTCGAACTGCGCTTCGACGCGTTCTTCGGCCAGCTCAATCAGTTGAACGATGTCGTGCGCGGTAGCGCCGCCGAGATTGAGGATGAAGTTCGTGTGCAACTCTGAGAACTGCGCGTTGCCGATGCGATGTCCGCGCATCCCCACCTGGTCGACGTACCACCAGGACGGGTGGTCCACCGGGTTCTTGAACACGGAGCCGCAGTTCTGGCCTGGTGGTTGTGAGGCCTTTCGATCGGCATCGAACTCCTGGACCTTCGCCTTCAGTTGGTCTCTGTCGGCCTCGTCAACGTGTAGGTCCGCCGACAGCAGCACTACGTCCGCGATCTCGCCTTCGGTGAAGGCGCTGCGACGGTAGTCGAGATGGAGGTCGGTCAACGGCACGGTGGAGACGTTCCCGCCTGCGTCAGCGACGCGGACGCTTTTGAGGACATCCTTGAGCGACCGGTCGTACGCCCCGGCGTTGGAGACCACGGCGCCGCCGATGCTCCCGGGGATACCGCACGCCCACTCGATGCCGCCGTAGCCGGCTGACGCCATGCGTCGGGCCAGCGTCGCCAGGCTGACACCGCTGGCGACCCTTATCTTGAGCCCTGCGCCGTTCTGCACGGGGCCGTCAACGTTGCTCGTCCGGTTCTCGATCGTTACACCGCGGATGCCCCGGTCGCTGACGAGGACGTTGGAGCCAGAGCCGAATATGAACACCGGCGCGCCGTGCGTCTTAGCTGCGGCGTATGCCAGACGCAATTCATCCTCGGTCTTCGCGATGACGTACACGTCGGCTGGCCCGCCGACCCCGAACGTGGCGTGCCGCGACACCGGCTCGCCCGTGCGGACTTCCGCGATCTCGCTCAGCGCTTTGATCAGATCTTCATTCATGACAGCAGCCCGACCACAACGGGCCCGACCCTCTCGATATCGCCGGCGCCGATCGTGAAGAACACGTCGCCGGCCCTCAGAACTTTTGCCGCCGCTTCCGCCGCTTGATCGAGGTCGCCGACGTATGCGGTTGATGGGATTGTGATCTCCCTCGCGAGCTGTTCGGCGTTCATGCCGGCGGAAGGTTCCTCACGTGCGGCGTAGGTGTCCGTGATGAGCAGGACATCGCTGTCCGCGAAACAGGTTCGGAAGTCATCGAGGAGATAGCTCGTGCGGGTGTACGTGTGTGGTTGGAAGAGGCATACGAGGCGGCGGTCCGGGAACCGCTGTCTCGCTGCGCTGAGCGTCGCCCGGATTTCGGTCGGGTGGTGCGCGTAGTCGTCCATCACGATAACGTCCCCGGCTTCACCCACGCGCTGGAACCGTCGCTGGACGCCGTGGAATCGTGAGACGGCTTCGATCATCGAGTCTTTGGGGATGCCAAGAAGATCGCCGATGGCGATCGCGCCGAGTATGTTGCTGACGTTATGGACGCCAACCAGTGTCGTCTCTACTTCCCCCCAGACATCTTTGCCCAATTTTACCATAAAAGTTGAAGTGCTTATACCCTTGAGCGAAATATCATACGCACTCCAGTAGAAATCGCGGTGCAGACCGTAGGAGACGACGTGGACGGGGTGGTTCACGTCGTCTCCTACGGTCGTGGGAAGGGGGGTCCGCACATGAGGCGGACTGGCCTGCCGGTCAGGCAGGCATGCTCGCAGGGCAGGGGAGTCCCCGCAAGCAAGAATGAAACCGTCGGTGTCTACTTGAGAGAGGAACTGCCGAAAAGCATTTTGCAGCTCCTCGAACGAGCCGTAGAAGTCCAGGTGGTCCGGCTCGAGATTGGTGACCAGCGCGATGTAGGGCTTGTAGTTAAGGAACGCCGCGTCGTATTCGTCCGCCTCCACCACGAAGTGAGGACCGTCTCCCGGCTCCGCGCTCGTGTCCAGATCGATCATCTGGCCGCCCGTCATGAACGTGGGCGATAGTCCGGCGTGCGAAAGCATGAAGGCCACGAGCGACGTGGTCGTCGTTTTGCCGTGGCTACCGGCGATCGCAATCACCTTTTTGCCCTCGGCGAGCCGAGCGACCATCTCACCACGCTTGATCGTTGGGATACCGCGCTGACGAGCTTCGGCCAACTCGGGGTTGTCTTCGCTCGCCGCGGACGTATAGACCACGAGTTCCGCGTCGTCGATGTTAGCGGCCGCGTGTCCTTCGTGAACCGTCACGCCGAGGCCCGCGACCGTTTCCGTCACCGGCGAAAAAACCAGGTCGGAGCCGCTGACGTCATGCCCGCGCGCGCGCAGGATGCGGGCGATGCCGGACATATGAATGCCACCCACGCCCACAAGGTGGACTCGTTTGGGGATCGCACGCGTGAGCGTGTCGTTCATGACGGGTTCTCCACTGCAAGGTCCAGGAGGATGCGTGCGATGCGTGACGCTGCGTCCGGGCGGGCGAGCTTCCGGGACGCTTCCCGCATCTCCCGTAGGCGGCCTTCGTCGTACAGTAGCTCGCCGACGACCGGGAGCATCGTCTTCAGGTCGTCGTCGTCCATGACGACCGCCGCGCCCTTTATCTCCATGTAGTGGGCGTTCGTCCGCTGATGGCCGCCCGCATGCGGGTACGGCACCAGAACCGCCGGCAGGCCCACGGCCGGGAGTTCGCCGATCACAGACGCCCCGGAGCGGCAGACGGCGAGATCGGCAGCCGCCATCGCCCACGGTGTGTCTTCGTGCATGTATCCGAACAGCTGGTAGCGCTCCCGCTGTCCGTCCGAAAGACCGTCGCGCACCTCTTGCAGCCACGCCTCATCTGCCGGGCCGCAAAGATGCACGACTTCGCACAGCTCGAGCAGCCCCGAGATGTCTGCGGCGACCGCACGGTTGATGCTGTGCGCCCCCTGTGACGCACCGGCAACGTAAAGCACTTTTTCTTCTGAGTTAAGGCCTAATCGCTCCCGCCCGCCGTCGCGGTTCGCCGTCCAGAACTCTGACCGCACCGGGTAGCCCGTCACCTGCGTCTTGCCGCCGGGTAGTTGTCTGAGGCTCTCCGCCGCCGACACGGCGATACGCTTCGCCAGTTTTGCGATCGCTCGTACTGCCCAGCCGGGGCGTAAGTCCGGAAGATAGAGAGCGATCGGCACCCTCCTCGTCCGCGCCGCCAGCGATAGTGGGAAGCTAGCGTAGCCACCCGTCGATAGCATCGCCGCTGGCCGAAACTCGTCGATCAACGATCTGCCCTGCCGTACTCCGAGTGCGATCTGCGCAGCGCTGGCGGCCATCTGCCAGGGCATACGGCCGCGGATCGGCGCCGAGGCGATCTTCGCAAACGAGATGCCTGAGCGCCCGACCAGAGCATCTTCCGCCCCGCCCTCCGAGCCCACGTAGAGCAGCTCCAGGTCGTCGCCTTGCGGTAGCTCGTCATCGAGCGCCGCGGCGATGCTGAGAGCCGGATAGACGTGGCCGCCCGTGCCGCCACCGCTTAGTGCCAGCCTCACGCCGGTTGTCCTTCGTAGTCCGGTTTGCGACGGCCCCGCCGCCAATTTTTATGGCCGCCCTTTGAAGGCGGTTGGGATGATTTCTGTTTGCGTGATGGGCCGCGCGCGTATCGGGAAACACTCAACAGGATTCCGACAGCGGCCATCGTCGTGATCAGAGAGGAGCCGCCGTAGCTCAGGAATGGCAGGGGTACTCCGGTCAGCGGGATCGTCCGCGTGATCCCACCGATGTTGATCAACGTCTGGCAGGAGATCCAGGCGATAATCCCGATTCCCAGGAGCATCCCGAATTGGTCCGGCGTCTTCAGAGTCACGCGTAACGCGCGGTAGATGAAGAACACGAACAAGCCGAGAATGAACATCAGGCCGATGAACCCCAACTCCTCGCCCAGGATCGCGAACACGCCATCCGTGTGAGCCCCCGGTACGTAGAAGAACTTCTGGCGGCTCTCGCTCCAGCCCAGTCCCAGCGGGCCACCGCTTCCTAGCGCGATCAGCAACTGGGTGATGTGGAAGCCGACGCCCTGTGGGTCCAATCCCGGATCGTTGACGAAGCTCATGAGCCGTTCGATCTGGTACTCGCGTTGTGAGATCACGATGTACGAAATGCCTGTGGCTACACTCAGCAAGAGTCCCAGATGAGTCAGCGGAGCGCCGGCGACGAAGAACAAGGTGCTGGCCGTGACGACGACGATTATGGTCGTCCCCATGTCAGGCTCGGCGACGATAAGGCCGCCGACCACCCCGAGGATCAGGACGAACGGGACGAAGCCAAGGGTGAACCGGCTGATCTGAGGCCCGCGGCTTGCGAGCCACGCCGAGACGTAGACTATGATCGCTAGCTTGGCGAACTCGCTTGGCTGGATCGACACTGGCCCCGCTTCGATCCAGCGAGCGGCGCCGTTGCGGTCGTTTCCAATCCCCGGGATAAGAACGGCCACGAGGCCGATCAGCGCGATGATCAACATCGGCACGCTCAACAATCGTAGCTGCCGGTAGTCCATTCGCATGAAGAACACCATCGCCGCCACCCCGACAAGCGCGAAGATCGCTTGGCGTGCGACGTAGTGATTCGTATCACCGAACTCGTGATAGCCAACCGCGAAGCTTGTGCTGTACACGGCCAGCATTCCGGCAATCAGCAGCATCGCCGTGGCGACGAGCAGCAGATAGTCGACGTTGCCGGGCCGCGGTGAGCCCGCTTGTTTCGTGTCGACGCCGAAGCTTATCGCGGCGATGTCGCTACCTCCTTGACCAGCGCCTGCACGAGAGCACGGAAATGATCTCCACGCTGGTCGAAGCTGTCGTAAGCGTCGTAGCTGGTCCCCGCCGGCGACAGGAGGACCACGTCGCCGCTCCTTGCTGTCGCCGAAGCCCGCGCGACTGCATCGGGAAGCGCCTCGGCTCGCGTGACCTTTGGTTTCGTGTCGCTGAGCTTGCGGAACGCCGCCTCCAGCGTTGGTGCGGCCTCGCCAAAGAGGATCACTTCGCGGCAGCGCTGGGCAGCCAGGGCGACGAGGTCGTCGACCGGCAGGTTTTTCCCGCGCCCGCCCAGGAGGAGCACTATCGGCTCGTCAAAGGAACGAAGTCCGGCGAGTGTGCGCTCAGGAGTCGTCGCGATGCTGTCGTTGTAATAATTGACGCCGTCGATCTCGGCGACGTGTTCGAGCCGGTGCGGTTCACCCGCAAACGTCTCCGCCGCGCAGGCGATCGCCGCGGGCGAAACCCCGCAGGCGGTTGCGATCGCTGCCGCCGCTACGGCGTTCGCGGCATTGTGCCGGCCACGCAGACGCAAGCTGTCGAGGTCGAACAGCGGTTGCTCTTCGGTGCCCAGCCGCAACGACGCCCAGCCGTCGCGGACGAGCACGCCATCAACCGGCAACGCGTCTCCCAGCGTTGTCCAGAGAAGCCGGCCCTTCACCAGCGGTTCCAGCGCGCGGCATTCCGGGTCGTCGTGATTGAGGACGGTCGTGTCGTCAGCCGACTGGAAGCGGATCGCGTTCGCCTTCAGCTCTCGGTACTCATCCCATGAGAAACGGTCGAGATGGTTAGGGGTGATGTTCAGTACCGCCGCGACGTGCGCGCTCCGTTCCACCAACTGCAGTTGCGTGTGACTGAGTTCGAGCACCGTCCACGTGTACGGACGGACAGCTGGAAGGTCGTCCAACAAGCCGACTCCGATGTTGCCGCCGACGAACACCGGTCGTTCGTCTGCCTGAAACATCTCACCAACGAGTGCCGTGGTCGTCGTCTTTCCGCTCGATCCGGTGATCCCGACGATCGGTCCCGTGCATAGCTCGAGGAAGAGACTCACCATCGAAGCGAACGGTACGCCCCGCTCTCGCGCCTCCATCAGCGGTGGTAGATCGAGCGGTACGCCTTGCGAGACGAATAGCGCGTCGGCCTCCGATATCGCTCGCGCGTCATTCTTTCCCAGGGAGAGGTGGACGCCGAGCCGCTCGACGTCGCTGACGCGAGAGCCGAGCTTCTCTGGCGTCTTGGCGTCGGACACTGTGACGTCGGCGCCGTGGCGGCTGAGGTAGCTCGCAAGGTCGAATCCCTCGACACCGAGTCCGACGACCGTCACCCGCTTGTCCGCGAAATCTAAGTCTCCGAGGTGGCTGATGCTCATACTCATCGTTAGACCTCCAGCGCCAGAATCACGCCGACTGCCCCGCCGAGCGCGCCCACTATCCAGAATCGCTGCACGACCTGGACCTCGTTCCAACCGATCTCTTCAAAGTGATGGTGCAGCGGCGCCATTCGCAGGATCCGCTTGCCGTCCGTGATGCGGAAGTAGGCGATCTGAACCGCGTCCGATAGACCTTCGAGGACGAATATGATCCCGACCACCGGAAGGATGAACCAGTGGCCGGTCATGAACGCGACCACGGCCAGGCCCCCTCCGAGTGCGAGCGCCCCAACGTCTCCCATGAACACCTGTGCCGGGTGCGAGTTGTGCCAAAGGAATCCGAGCACCGCGCCGGCCACCGTGAGACAAAGCGCTCCCAGAAAGTCTTGCTCTTGCCCCAGCGCGATGAATCCGTAGGCGGCGAAAGCGATCGCCGCGGTACCGGCGGCTAGCCCGTCGAGACCGTCTGTCACCGCGACCCCGCCGGCCGTTAAAACGATCACCACAACGGCGATCGGGATGTAGAGGATTCCGATGTCGTGCGTGCCTTCATATGGGATGCTGATCGAGTTCAGCTCCAGCCCTTCGTAAAGCCCAATCGCCGCAGCGATGCCGACACCGATGAAGGCGACGAGTTTGACGCGCCGGTTCAGGGCCCACTGCCCGCGTCCCTCCAGCGATCCCAGGTCATCTACGAATCCCACAACTGCTAGAGACCCCATGACCGCTAGCGGCAGGCCAATCGAGTAGCGGCCGAAAAGGTTCGCGGCGATTGTGAAGACCAGTATCCCCGCGAGTATGAAGAGCCCACCCATCGTTGGGGTTCCGGACTTAGACTGATGGCTTTCCGGGCCCCATTCGCTGATCTCCTTGCCGAGCTTGAGCCGGCGAAGCGTCCTTATCGATGGGTAGCCCGCCAGTGCCGTGGCGACCAAGGTCATCGCGAACAAGCTCAGTGCGTAGATCACGACGCCACCAGCGCCTTCACGAGCTTCTCCAGCTCCAGCGCCCGGGATGCCTTGATCAACGCGTAGTCACCCTCGCGAAGCTCGCTTCGCAGTTCCTGGGTGCCCTCATCGCCCACGGATAGCGTGCGGACGTCCGCGTGTCCGACCTCCCGTGCTGCGGCGGCCGTGATCTCTGCGCAATCGCCAACCACGAACAGCACGTCGCAACATTCGGCTGCGCGACGGCCAACGCTGCGATGGCCCTCCTCCTCCGCTGCGCCCAACTCGCGCATGTCACCAAGCACCGCAATTCTGCGCCCGTCGAGTTCGCGCAGCAGGTCTAGCGCGGCCAGCATCGCGGCCGGGCTGGCGTTATAGCTATCGTCGATGATCGTCGAGCCGCTCGGCCCGGCGATAACGTTCAACCGTTGGTCGAGGCGAACTTCCGAGAGCGCCTCCGCGATCTCCGCCAGTGAGATTCCGTCATCCAGCGCGACAGCTGCTGCCGCTAACGCCGGGTATACGTGGTGCTTCCCGGGCAGAGGGCACGAGACGTCAACCGACGCGCCGTCGGCCTCGATCCGGAACGATATGCCGTCGAGTCCGCGACTCTGCACGTCCAGTCCTCGCACGTTGCACTGCTCGGACATTCCGAACAGTACTGTCCGCGCTCGCGTTCGTCTGGCGAGCGTTGCGGTACGGGCGTCGTCGCCGTTTAGCACTGCGAGGCCGTCTGCGGAAAGAGCTTCCACGAGCTCGGCCTTCGCTTCGACGATGCCACCCATCCAACCCACCCGTTCGAGATGGACGGGCCCGATGTTCGTAACGATGCCGACGCTCGGCGCAGCGATTTGTGCTGTTAGCGCGATTTCGCCGCGGTCGTACATCGCCAGTTCAAGCACAGCTCGTTCGTGCTCGGGAGTTAGCTGCATCAACGTGAGGGCGATGCCGATATCGGTGTTGTAGTTCGCTTCACTCTTCAGGACTTCGTACTTCCGACCCAGAACTGCCGCGACGATCTCCTTGCACGTCGTCTTACCGACGCTGCCGGTGACGCCGATGACGCGGGCGTTGCTCCGGGCCCGCTGCTGCGTGGCGATCCCGTGCAGCGCTTCGAGGGAGTCGCTGGTGTGGAAGAGGGACGCGCCGTCCACCACCTCCATCGGCCGTTCGACCACGGCACCCGCCGCTCCGCGGCTCAGGGCGTCCGCAACGAAGTCGTGTCCGTCCTGATGCTCGCCATGGAGGGCGAAGAAGAGGTCGCCCGGCTGCACGGAGCGCGAGTCGATAGCCGGGTTCGTGAACGTGGCGGACACATCGCCGCGGCTGGCGACGAGAACGGATCCCGTCCCCTCCCAGACATCACGCACCGAAATCATCCTCCCCAGGCTGTCCTGTTACTCGGCCGCTGAGACCAACGCTTCCGGTCCCGGCGGTATCTTTAGGTAAGCGAGCGACTCTTGCACTATCTCTCCAAACGCGGGTGCGGCGACGACCGTCCCCCACGGCACGTCCTGCGGCTCGTCGATCTTAACGATGATGGCCAGCTCCGGATCATCCAGTGGAGCGACACCGACGAATGACGAGATGTAGGCGTTGTCCTTGTAGCTGCCGTTTCCGTCCGCGATGTTTGCCGTACCCGTCTTCCCTCCGACTTCATATCCCTGCACGTCCAGCAGGTACTCGGGTATTCCGTTAACCACAACGCCCATCATTTCCCTCAAGGTGCGGGCTGTTTCTACACTGATCGGCCGGCCGGCCGGCTCCGGCTCGAACTCGATGTTCGTCGCACCGGCGATCTCGCGCACAATCCGCGGCTGCATGAACAGCCCATCGTTGGCGATCGCGGCAACTGCCATGACCATCTGCAGTGGCGTCGCGCTTAGCCCCTGACCGAAACTGTTTGTGGCCGTGTCCACGAGACGCCACCCAGGGTCGTTTTCGGGAGTCCGCACTAGTCCGGGCGATTCGCCGGAAAGAGAGATGCCGGACTGCTCGCCGAATCCAAACGCGTGGACGTACTCGTAGAAGCGCTCCGGTCCCAGGAGACTTGAGAGCCAGGCAGCTCCAGTGTTCAGGCTCTTGGCAAGGATCTGAGTGACGGTCTGCGAGCCGTGCGCCGAGAGGTCCCAGTTGCGAATGGCCCAGCCGTCTATGTGTACGACGCCAAGGTCGTCCCACCACATGTCGGGGTAGACTTCCCCGGCGTCCAGCGCCGCCGCCATCGTCACCAGCTTGAAGGTCGACCCAGGTTCGTAGGAATCCGTGATCGCCCGGTTGCGGAGTAACGCTAGCTTGGACTCGTCGCTTAGATCTGGCCGAGCCAGGTCGGCCGCCGGACGGCTGACCATCGCCAGGATTTCGCCGGTCTTCGGCTGAACGACGATGATAGTGCCGCCGGTTGCGTCGTGATCTTTGATCGCCTTATCGAGTTGTTGTTCCGCGAGCCTCTGGATGTACCGGTCGATCGTCAGCACGATGTTCGATCCGGGCTGCGCCGGTATCGTGCTTTGCTGGCCCAGCGCGTACGGGTTGCCCAGCGCGTCGACCTCCGCCGTAATACTGCCCTCGACCCCGCCGAGGATCGAGTTGTAGTCGTCTTCGAGCCCCGTGAGACCGATGTTGTCCGTGCCCGTTATCCCGATCAGCTGGGTCGCCAGGTTACCCTCGGGATAGACCCGGTGGCTCGTCCGGATGAGCCGCACACCGTCCTGGTTTAGCGCCTTAACCGCTTCGGACTGCTCGTAGTCGAGTCCGCGAACCACCGGCACCTCAAAGACATCCGTCTCGGAGACAACGTTGACAAGGCTTCCCCAGTACGTGCTCGTGATCTTGGCGATCTCTCTGGCCGCTTGCTCCGCCGCGATTGGGTCTTCCCACGCGTCGATCTCAACATAGACGTCGAACGTGTACTCACTCGCCGCCAGCGGGTAGCCGTTGCGATCTAGAATCGCCGCTCGCTGGTCGTATAGAGGTAGCTGCCTGAGGTGATTGAGTGTCGCCTGCTGCCGGTACTCTTCGTGGTCGATGATCTGCAGCTGCACGAGCCGCGCGATGATCACGATGACACCGATCGCGATGCCGCCAATGACAGCCCATACCCTCCAGGTTGCGTTACGCGTCGCCATCGTTTAGTCCCATGGGAACGGCAGCCAGCCGACAAGGTCTTCCCATATGGAAGACCCTGTTCCGGTCTCTGCGGTCTCGTCTTGCGCGAAATATCGGCTTGGGATTCGGCGCGCCTGCGGCGGTGGCGAGTCCACTAGGATGTAGACGACCTCCTCCGGAGTCGTCATCTTGAACCGCCGCCTCGACTCACGCTCGATGTGGTCGAGGGAGCCCATGCCAGCGACCGTTAGCTCCAGTTCTTGTAGCTGCGTCTGCCAGCCGGCCTTCTCGTTTTCGAGCTGGAGGATGTTGCCCGCCGTAGAAGTGGTCTCGCTCGACTGGAGCAAAGGCAGAAGCGCCGCGATGCCGACGACCATCGCCGCTATAGTCAGCACGACAGGCAGATTTTCCGGCCGGAGCAGACCCTGTATCTGGGATTCGGCTTTCGCCTTAGGGGCGGTCGCCATTGCTAGTTGTCCTCCATTGGCAGCCGTTCCGCTGTCCGCAAACGGGCGCTGCGGCTACGCGGATTGACGGACACTTCTTCGTCGCTCGGCTTCACCGGTCGCTTCGTGATCATCTTTAGAGTCGCCTTGTGATCGCACACGCAAGCGGGGATGGTCGGCGGGCAGATGCAGTCGCTGGATTCGCGCCGCATGAACTGCTTTACGATTCGGTCTTCAAGAGAGTGGAAGGAGATCGCGACAAGCCGCCCGCCGCCGCCCAGGATGTCGCGGGCCTGGTCGAGCGCCGCCTCGATCGCTGTCAGCTCGTCGTTGACGGCGATGCGAAGCGCCTGGAACGTTCGCGTCGCCGGGTGAATCCGCTGCCTGCCGCCTCCCGGCACCGCCTTCGCGACGATCGCCGCAAGCTCAGTCGTGGTTGACACCGGCCGCGCGGAAACGATACGCCGCGCCACGCGGCGGCTCGCTCGTTCTTCTCCATATCTCCATATGACGTCTGCGAGATCGGTCTGCGAGTACTCGTTCACGATATCTGCGGCAGTGATCTCTTGATCCGGCCCGAACCGCATGTCGAGCGGGGCCTCCGTCTGAAAGCTGAAGCCTCTGTCCGGGCTGCCAAGCTGAAGTGACGAAACCCCGAAGTCGAACAGGACTCCATGGACCGGTTCGAACTCGTAGCGTTGGCAGACCTCTGCCAGGTCTCGGAAGTTTGCGTTGATCAGGCGAACCGAGCCTGCGAAGTCGGAGAGCGCTTCGGTTGCCAGTTGCACCGCCGCCGGATCCGCGTCGATCCCGAGGAGTACGCCTCCGGGCGATGCCGCTTCGAGAATAGCGCGAGAGTGTCCGCCCGGTCCGAGCGTACAGTCGATGTAGCGTCCGCCGGGCTGGACGGCCAGGAAGCGGATGACTTCCTCGGTCAGAACGGGAGCGTGAGACGGGATAGCATTCGGGGACAAGAGTGCAACCACCTGTCCTTTATTCCTCAGGCGCCTGTTCCGTGGGGAAGCCTTCCCCTTGCTCCTGTGAGGCCTCTAGCTCTTCGTCCCACTTGGCGGGATTCCATATCTCCAGGCACTCGCGGCACCCGGAGATGACTACAGGCCCTCGAAGCTCCGCCGCCTCGCGAAAGCGTTGCGGCAGAAGGATGCGACCCTGGCGGTCCAGCTCGGCGTCGAATGATAAGGCATCGAAACGCCGACGCGATCGTCGACCATTTAGGAATGTGTCGGAGATCGATGCCTCTCGGTTTGATTTCTCTTCGAAACCAGCCGTCGTGTAGACCTGAACGGAGCCTTCGCGGCTCAACCAAACGACTGCGCCAGTGAGGAACTCCTGGCGATAACGGGCGGGGATGGCGACCCTGCCCCGGTCATCGACCGTATGATCGTAGATGCCCCTAAAGCCCATAGACGCGACCGCTCCCCTGTTGTTCTTGGGGGCAAGGTGTTAAAATCTGCTTGTCCGTCCTCTAGAGGACTAGGTCGAGAAGAAAACGAGCAGCATGGGTATTGCCCCCATTTCTTGGGCATTATCCCCACAGGCCCCCAACTTGTCAACCCTTACTACTACCCTATTTCGGCTATTTAACACATTTCTCCCATGTCCCTCCGCGTAGGCATCCTCACAATCTCGGATATGGGCGCTCGTGGTGACCGCGAAGATACCTCCGGTGCTGTAATTCGTGAGCTACTCTCGGACATCGATGCCACGGTTGCGCGGTACGAGATCATCCCCGACGAAGCACCTCAGATCACCGAGCGTCTGACCGCATGGGTCAGCGAAGGGCTGAACCTGATCGTGACTACGGGTGGTACGGGGCTAGGCCCGCGTGACGTTACACCCGGCGCGACGCTGGCGGCGATCGACTACGAGGTGCCAGGAATCGCCGAGGCTATGCGCGCCGAGGGCCTGAAGCACACACCAATGTCGATGATCAGCCGCGCTGTCGCCGGCGTTCGGGGACAGACGCTCATCGTCAACCTCCCGGGCAGCCCAAAGGGTGTCCGCGAGAGCTTGTCCGTTGTTTTGCCCGTGCTGACGCACGCCATCGAGCTTCTGAGCGGCGAGCGTTCCGAGCACAATCCGGCTTAGAATCAGCGATTGCGGCAGTCTGGGGGGAGAAGTGGGGAAGAGTTGCTTGGCGCCGCATGCCTTACGATTGAGCCGGAGCCACCCATGCGTATCGATATTCTGACTCTGTTTCCGGGTATGATTCGCGGCCCGTTAGACGAATCGATCGTTAAACGGGCCGTCGAGGCTGGCATCGTCGATATCCAGGTGCACGACATCCGCGATTGGGCGGAAGGGAAGCACCGGGTCGCCGACGACTCTCCGTATGGCGGCGGTCCGGGCATGGTGATGAAGCCAGAGCCCGTCTTCGCCGCCACCGAGGCTGTGATCGAGATGTCTGAGGACCGCGGGCCGATTATCCTCATGACCCCGGTCGGGCGGCGGTTCGACCACAGCGTCGCCGTCGATCTCTCCAACGAAAAGCGCCTCATCCTCATCTGCGGGCACTACGAAGGCCTCGATGCCCGCATCCACGAACACCTCGCCACTGACGAACTGAGCATCGGCGACTACGTGCTCTCCGGTGGCGAGCTGCCGGCGCTTGTCGTCGCTGAGTCGGTCGTACGCCAGCTGCCGGGCGCGCTGGGCTGCGCTGACTCAGCCGCCGACGACTCGTTTGTCCACGGTCTGCTTGAGGCACCGCAGTACACGCGTCCGCCCGAGTACCGCGGCTGGGAGGTGCCGGAGATGCTCGTTTCGGGGCATCACCAGGAGATCGAACGTTGGCGCCGGCGTCGGAACCTCCTTCTCACCGCCCAACGCCGCCCCGATCTCATCCGTGACGCTTCGCTAAGCGACGACGAGCGCGAGTGGCTCGCTGAGCAGGGTGTTGATCCAGCCGAATCACGTCAGTAGACTCAGTAAGGTTGACATGGACGCACAATCTCTCATTGAACTGAAGCCTAATCGCAACATTCCCGACTTTAGGCCGGGCGATACCGTGCGCGTTCATGCCAAGGTCGTAGAAGGCGAGCGCGAGCGGATCCAGATGTTCGAAGGCGTAGTCTTGCGTCGGCGCAACCGCGGCCCGGCCTCAAGCTTCACGGTGCGCAGGATCAGCCACGGCGTCGGTGTCGAGCGAATCTTCCCGATCCACTCGCCGCTGATCGACAAGGTTGAGGTAACCAAGGTTGGCAAAGTCCGTCGTGCCAAGCTCTACTACCTCCGTGACCGCATCGGCAGAGGCGCCCGCGTCCGAGCCGGCGACCGCGCGCGGTTCGAGGCGCTGACGGCCGCACTGCCGCCCGAAGAACCAGAGGACGAAGAGGAAGATCTGGTCGCCGTGGAAGGTGCGGAGTCTGAAGAGGGCGCCGAGGCCGTCGTAGAGGACACCGAGGCCACCGAAGCCGAAGAGCCGTCCGCCGAAGCGGACTCCGAAGCCGAGCCTGAGGCCGAGGCCGAAGAGCCTGCTGCTGAAGAGGCGTCGGCGGAGGAAGAGGCCACGGAAGAGCCAGCAGCTTCCGAAGAAGCCGCCGAAGAGCCTGCTGCTGAAGAGGCGTCGGCAGAGGAAGAGGCCACGGAAGAGCCAGCAGCTTCCGAAGAAGCCGCCGAAGAGCCTGCTGCTGAAGAGGCGCCGGCAGAGGAAGAGGCCACGGAAGAGGCGCCGGCCGAAGAGGAACCTGCGGCTGATGAGTCAACTGACGAGTCTGAAGCGGATTCTTCCGACGATAAGTCCGCTGAAGGTGAGGGCGACGACTCCAAAGAGTAGGGTCGGTTGCCACACGATTCAAGCGCCCTCCGGGGCGCTTTTCCTGTTTACGGCGTGGGCGTCTACTCGGAGCTAGTACCCGGCCGGCGCTATACTGACGTTCGAGATGTCCTACGCCGAGGTAGCGGTAAACGCTGCGGCGCCCCTGCGACAGACCTTCACCTATCGCATCCCGCAAGAACTTGATGTCGCCGTGGGTCACGCCGTCTATGTTCCGTTTGGTACCCGCACGTTGCAGGGGGTCGTTATGGACGTCACTGAGACGCCCGCCTTCGCAGACACCCGCGACCTCACGGCGATCATCGACCCGTTGCCGATGCTTTCGCCCGCTCATATCGCAACCGCGAAGTGGATGAGCGACCACTACCTAGCGCCGCTATTCGACTGCGTATCGCTGATGCTTCCATCCGGCTTCAAGCGCCGCCCCATCACTATGCTCACCGCTGACGTCGAGGGCCCCGAGATCGCTGGTCTCTCGCTCTCGGACAAGCAAGCGGCGGTGCTAAGCGCCGTCGTCGATGCCCGCGAAGTCGGAACCGAGGCGCTCAAACGCTCCCTCAAAATCTCGAGCGTCCCTACCGCGGTCACCGCACTCGTCAAGCGCGGGCTCCTCCAGAAGTCGTACAAACTCGCCCATCCCGCGGCGAGTCCCAAGGTCGTCGCCCATCTGAAGCCGCTCGTCGACGATGAGCGACTCCTCGCTCGTATCGCTGAGTTGCGGTCAGAGGGCGGCGTGCGCTCTCTCAAACGCGCCGGGCTGCTCGAGGCGCTCGTCACACAGGGGGATATCCCCCTCGCCAGGGCGCGGGAACTTGGACTGACCGCGGCGACTCGCCGAGACCTCGAAGCCGAAGGGCTTGTCGTCGTTGAAGATGTGACGGTCGTCCGCGATCCTCTCGCCGGCGCGACCTACAAACTGCATGCGGCTCCCGATCTGATGCCGGACCAGACGCACAGCCTGGAGGCCATCGTCGCCGCCTTGGACGGAGCGGACGAAGGTGGCGGGCGTGCCTCATTCCTACTCGAAGGTGTAACGGGCAGCGGTAAGACCGAAGTCTACCTCGCGGCCCTCGACCATGCCGTCTCGCTCGGAAAGCGGGCGATCGTGCTCGTCCCTGAGATCTCGTTGACCCCGCAGACGGTTCGCCGTTTCGGTGAGCGGTTCCCCGGGAAGGTCGCGGTAATGCACAGCGGCCTGTCGCTCGGCGAGCACTTCGATATGTGGCACGAAGTCCGAGCCGGGAAACACGATGTCGTTATCGGCCCGCGTGGGGCGCTATTCGCACCTATGCCCGACCTAGGACTCGTCGTCATCGACGAGGAGCACGAGTGGACGTACAAGCAGCAGGAGGGTTCGCCACGTTACCACGCCCGCCGCGCCGCAGAGGAGCTATGCCGTCAGACCGGCGCGGTGCTAGTGCTTGGCTCTGCGACCCCAGACGTCGAATCGCGGTTCCACGCCGCCGACGGCGCCATAGTTCACCTGCGGATGCCCCAGAGGCTTGTGCGACAGGATGATGGTTCCGTGGTGCCGGGGCCGCTGCCGGAGGTGTCGATCGTCGATCTTCGAGAGGAGTTGAAGGCGGGGAACAGGAGCATCTTCAGCCGCTCCCTCTATCGTTCGATGGAGGAGGTGCTCGATGCGCGGGAGCAGATGATCCTGTTCCTGAACCGCCGCGGCACCGCTTCGTTCATGCAATGCCGCGATTGTGGCTTCGTCCCGGAGTGCCGGTCTTGCGCCGTTTCCCTCACCTACCACGAGCCGGAATCGCTCGTCTGTCACTACTGCCGGCGTACGCAGCGCGTTCCCGCCCAATGCCCGGAGTGTCGGGGCAAGCGGATTCGCACCGTCGGGTTGGGCACCGAGCGGGTGGAGGAGGAGGTCCATCAGGCGTTCCCGAGCGCCCGGACCGTGCGTTGGGACCGGGACGTGACGCGTGGACGGGGATCGCACGAGGCGATCCTGGCACGGTTCCTCGCCCACGAAGCGGACGTGCTGATCGGCACGCAGATGGTCGCAAAGGGGCTCGACATTCCTCTCGTCACCCTCGTCGGTGTGATCTCGGCGGACGTGGCGCTGCATCTCCCGGACTTCCGCTCCGGCGAGCGCACCTTCCAGCTACTCGAGCAGGTCGCGGGCCGTGCCGGCCGAGGCCCGAAAGGGGGCCACGTCATCATCCAGACCTACACCCCTGATCATTACGCGATCGAGGCCACCGCCGAGCATAGCTACGATACGCTCTACAACCGCGAGATCGAGTTGCGGCGCAGCCTCGGCTATCCCCCGTTCGGGCGCCTGGCGCTGCTCACCTTCGCTCACACTGGTGAGAGGTACGCCCGCGAACAGGCGGCGCAGATAGCGCATCGCCTCAAGGCGGCGAGAGACCGCCTCGGTGTCGCGAACCTCGACATCCTTGGACCGGCGCCGGCTTTCGTACCGCGCATCCGGGGACGCTGGCGCTGGAACGTGCAGTTGAGAGGTACCGATCCGACGGTGGTTCTCCGAGACGATCCGCTCCCCGCCGGGTGGACGCTCGACGTCGATCCCGTCTCGTTGCTCTAGTGGTCAGAGACTGACCGCGATCGCTAGAATGATCGTGATCTGCATTCGAGGAGATTACTGAAGTGGCCGTTCATCACATCCGCTACGTTCCTGAGCCCGTACTCCGCCAGAAGGCGAAGCGCGTGCCCAAGATCGACGCCTCTACGCACAAGCTGATCGCGGACATGATCGAGAGCATGTACGCCGCTCACGGCGTCGGGCTTGCCGCACCGCAGATCGGTGTCTCGCTACGCGTGATCGTCATCGGCCTACCGGAGGAGGAGGCGTTTGCGCTCGTCAATCCCTCTATAGTGAAGCGGAGCGGCGAGCGTGAGCTGGAAGAGGGTTGTCTCTCCGTCCCAGGCTACCGCGGTACGTTGATCCGCTCCGTCAACGTCGTCGCCAAAGGGATCGATCCTGAATCGGGCAAAGAAGTGCGCATCAAGGCTAAGGATGAGCTGCTGGCGCAGGCGCTGGAGCACGAGATCGACCACCTCAACGGCACGCTCTACATCGATCACCTCGCCAGCGAAGAGGACCTCTACAAGATCGAGCCGGACGAAGCGGTTCGCGAGTAGGTCCATCCCGTCCGGGACGGCGGTACACTGGTCTCCGTGACGAAGACCAAGATCCAACTGCAGCCCGAAGTTCGAGCGCTCCTCGCCGACGTCTGCGACTTCGCGCGCGCCGACGTTGACACCGCGTACGTCACTGGCGGGTTCGTGCGCGATGCAATCTCCGGCGTCAACCCAGGCGATATCGATCTGGCCATCGATGCCGACCCCATCGCCCTCGGCCCGCCGCTTGCAAAACGAATCGGCGGGACCCAGTTCGTGCTCGACGCCGAGCGCCGTCACGTCCGGGTGCTGGTACCCGATCGTGATCTGCACATCGATCTGCTGCCCCTTCGCGGGTCGATCGAAGAAGACTTGCGGCTGCGCGACTACACCGTGGATGCGATGGCTATCGACTCGGGTGAGATTGCCGCTACCGAGGTAGAGATCATCGATCCGCTCGGCGGTCTCGGCGATCTCGCGAGCGAAACGCTTCGCTGCGTGAGCGAAGAGGCGCTGAAAGCCGATCCGCTCCGTCTTCTCCGGGGCCCACGCATTGCGATTGAGCGGGGGTTCACCATCGAGCCGGAGACGGAGGAGATGATCCGTCGGAACGTTGCTTCGCTTGCGAACTGCGCCATCGAACGCCAGCGCGAGGAGCTTCTGCGAATCCTCAAGACTGACCGCGCCGCCGACGGCTTCCGCCTGCTCGAGTCCTTGGGCCTGCTCCCGGTCTTGGTGCCGGAAGCAGAAGTGATGCGTGGCGTCGAGCAGCCGAAGGAGCACCATTGGGACGTCCTCGGCCACGCTTTCACCTGCGTCGAAATGCTGGACTCGCTTCTCGCGGCGGAGGAGCCGCCCAACACCGATGCACGGAAGCTCTGGACGATCCTCTCGGGTGAGCTGGCTTGGTGGGACGAGCGTCGTTCCTACTTCGCCGACGAGATCGTCAGAGGCGCGCCGCGTTCGGCGGTCATCAAACTATGCGGGTTCCTCCACGACATCGGTAAGCCCGAGACGAAGAAGTTCGACGAGAACGGACGCATGCGCTTCTTCGGCCACTCTGAAGCCGGCGCCGCGATTGCCGCTGCAGTTCTGCGTCGGCTACGGTTCTCAACCAGCGAGATCGATTTCGTATCGAAGATGATCGGCGCCCATCTACGCCCGGTCCAAATGGCGCAGCAGGGACCGCCCAGCGACCGCGCCATCTTCCGTTTCTTCCGAGCGACCGGCGATGCTGGGATAGCGACGCTCTTTCTCTCGCTTGCGGATCATCTGGCGACGGTTGGTCCGCGCCTGGATTGGGACGAGTGGCGACAACACGTCGCGCTCGTCGGCCACATCCTCCGCAAACGCCTCCTGGAATCGGCGGTCGTCTCGCCGCCGAAGCTGCTTCGCGGCGACGAGTTGACCGACGCTCTCGGTATCGAATCCGGCCCCCTCGTCGGTGAGCTACTCGCCAAGATCGAAGAGGCGCAGGCTGCGGGCGACGTGACAACCCGGGAGCAAGCGATCGCCCTGGCTCGGGATGCGGCCGAGCGCGCCGCCGGCTAATGGCCGTTGCAAGTTCACGGTTCTATCTGCATGATCGTGACGTCTCGGCCCTCGTAATGCTCCACGCAGACGTCTGACCAACCTAGCCGCCGGTAGAGGTCTCCAGCGGTCCGCGTGTAGAGGTATAGCGTCGGGATCATGAGCGCCCTCGCCTTCTCGGTCGCCGCTTTCGTCAGCGAGCGCCCGGCTCCCTTGCCGCGATCGTCGGCATGCACGTATAGCCCGGCGAGCCACGGTGATAAGTCTCGACGCGTGTTCATGTCGTGCTCTACGAGCGTGACGGATCCGACAAGCCGATCGCCGGTTAGGGCTACTAGCGTGGTTGGTACGGCGTCTCGATTCGAGCGCTTCATCAGCCCCTCCGTCCAGGATGCTAACGATCCGCCTGGATCGAGGTGACCCCATTCTTTCCAGTGCCACTGTGCGATGAGCGGCACGAAGTGTAAGTGGTCCGCGATCGATTCGATTCTGAATCTCAGGTCGGTCTCCTTCACCAGATCATTATCCCTCGATGGCTTCTCCATTCTCGTGCGCCTAGCACACGAATCCGGTAATCTAATCCAATCATGGAAAGCATCTGGGTACTTGCGCTTGCCTATCCTGCCTTGGTTGCGGCGCTTTTCTACTTCGCGTTCCTGCGGCCCGTGCAGCAAGAGCGGAAGAAGCAGCGCCGGCAGCTCGCAACCCTCCGTGTCGGCGACGAGGTCCTGACGCAGGCGGGGTTCATTGCGACGATCAAGGAAGTGCGAGTGCCAGAGGAGCGGGGGCCTACGATCCTGATCCTGGATCTCGGCGGGTTAGAGGTGCGGGCTGTAGCAACTGCGATCGTGGAGCGTCTTACTCCCGCGGAAGAACCCGAAACTGCAACGAACAAGCCGATGCCGCGCGAAGTGGCCGGAAGGACTTAGGGGTAGAAGCAGTTGCCCGAAGGTAGATTCCGCACGACGATGCTGATGCTGCTGGCGATCATCGCCATCACCGTCGTATCAGTCCTCTACGTCTGGCCCGGCTGGCCAAAGCGCTATCTTCCCGACTTCATCGACTATCCTGAGGGTCCCGGCCTCGACCTCGGCCGCGACGCGATCCGGCTTGGGCTCGATCTTCAGGGCGGGACCTACGTTCTCGTCGAGGCCGACACTGCCGCGCTCCCGCCGGGGACCGATGTCGACGATGCGCTTGAAGGTGCAAAAGAGATCATCAAGAGGCGCGTCGACGCCCTCGGTGGTGTAGCCGAGACGGAAGTTACGCGTGAGGGCAAGAACCGGTTAGCGGTTCAACTCCCGGGCGTCGGTAGAGAGGAGGCGGCCGCGCTTATCGGCAAGACCGCCCTGCTCGAGTTCCGGGAACCGGTCATCGACGACCAGAACCTCGTCGTCTGTGACACCCTGAGTGGGACCGGCGTATTTTCGGTGCCCGGCAGCCAGGTGAACGATGGTTTCTGCATAGGGGTTGATACGGAGGGGACCTCTGTCACCGGCCTCGCGCAGTGGATTCCCGCAACCGCAAGAGACAGCCAGGGTGACGTGCGCGTCCTGACCGGTGCATTCGTCAGTCCCGGCGGCGCAGAGTCCCTGGTCCTTCAGGGCGCACAATGCACGCCCGCCTGCGTACTCCTTGACTTCACGGGAGAAGGCTCGCTGCTATTCGAGGAGATCACGGGCCGGCTCGTGAACTTCCCGCTGGCGATCTTCCTCGACGAAGAACTCATCGGCGCACCTAACGTCGCCTCCGCCATCGCCGGGGACTCAGGCGTGATCGGAGGCCTGCAACGGGACGAAGCTGAAACGCTCGCGATCCAGATCAACGCTGGTTCACTGCCGGTCCCCTTGAACGAAATCGCTACGGAAGAGATTGAGGCCACCCTCGGAGAAGAGACTCTCGTCAGGGGTGTTCAGGCCGGCATCATCGGCGTCCTCGCGGTCATGTTCTTCATGGTCATGTACTACCGCCTTCCTGGCTTCCTCGCCTCCCTGGCGTTGGTCACGTACACGTCGGTCGTAATGCTGGTGATCAAGATTGACGATCCGATCATCGGAGCCATCACCGTCACACTTCCCGGTATCGCCGGCTTCGTCCTCTCTGTGGGAATGGCAGTAGATGGCAACATCCTTGTATTTGAGCGTATGAAAGAAGAGCTCCGTGGCGGCCGTGCCCTCGGCGCTGCCGTCGAGCGCGGCTTCGACCGCGCCTGGAGTTCGATTCGCGACAGTAACGTCGCGACGCTGATCACCTGCGTCATCCTTTTCTGGTTTGGCGATCAGTTCGGCGCCGACCCAGTTCGCGCATTCGCGATCACGCTCGCGATCGGTGTCGTCATCAGCATGCTGTCCGCCATCATCGTGACGCGGACGTTACTGAGAGCCGCGGTCGCCTCGCCGCTTTCCAGAAACCTGAACCTCTTCGTCGCGAATCTTGAGAAAGATGAGCCGGTGAAGGCGCCCGCACGAAAGACGTTCGCCGTCGACTTCGTGAGGCGCCGCGGCCTCTACTTCCTGATATCAGCCGTCGTGCTCTTGCCCGGTGTGATATCGCTCGCCGTTCCGCCCGCGCTCGAAGCAGGCATCGACTTCACCAGCGGCGCGACGTTTACAGTGGCCTTCGAGGACACCAACGTGGACGCGGACGATGTCCGCGACGCACTCGGGGATATCGGGCACGACGAGGCGCGCGTGCAGAAGACGCAGGACGGCGAGTTCATCGTTCGCATGTCAGCGCTGGAAAGCGCGGGCGGCCCGCCGGTCGGTCCGGCACCGCCTGGGGACATCGACGAGATTCAGAACGAGCTGATCAGCCGATTCGGTCCGATAGGCAGCGTCGACGATGATGACGGCTTTGCGGATTTGGGCCGCTTCACCAACTTCAACCAGGTGTCCGAGATTATCTCGCAGGAGATCGTCGTTGAGGCGGCCATCGCGATCGGATTCGTAGCCTTTGCTATCCTCGTCTACCTGATGTGGACGTTCCGCAAGATCCCCAATTCACATCGCTACGGCATCGCCGCTATCGTTGCTGCCGCGCACGACGCCCTCTTCATCCTCGGAATGTTTTCGCTGTTTGGGAAGGTGTTCGGGATGGAGGTGAACCGCGAATTCATCGCTGCCATCCTCACCGTCATCGGATTCTCCGTCCACGATACGATCGTCGTCTTCGACCGCCTGCGTGAGAAAATCAACGATCATCCAGACGTGCCGTTCGCCGAGCTGGTGAACGCCAGCCTCAGCGAGACCATCGCTCGCTCGATCAACACCTCGACGACCGTCATGTTCACCGTTATCGCACTGCTATTGCTGGGCACCGGCCAGATCAACGGTCTCCTGATCGCCTTCCTCCTCGGCGTCATCGCCGGGACTTACAGCTCGATCTTCATCGCTGCGCAGCTGCTCGTCTCCTGGGAAGACGGCGACTTCCAGCGCCTCTTCCGCCGCATCATCCCCGGCCGCGCCCGCCCGGCCCCCGCTCCCGAAACCAGTTAGCGAATCGCCTAGCGCAGGACGCGCTCATCGCCGACACGGCGGGTGATGCGTTTGTCGTCCATCTGCTCTAGCAGCGCCTGCGCGTACTTCCGGCTCGTCCCGAACAGGTCACGCACCTGCGCCAGCGTGATCGATCCGTTCTCCCTGATCTCAGCCGACACGCGGTCCACCATCTCCCGATAAGCGTCCGCCGCGAACGCGATTCCCTCGCCCACGCGCACTATCTCATCCTTGTTCTCCAGGTAGGCGAGTAGATCGTCGCTTGGCGTTGACTCCGGCGCCGGCGAGAACCGCTCCCGGCTGAGCGCTTCGACGTACGCCTTCGATTCGGCGGCCTGCGCCTCGTCCAGTGTCGGTTCGTGATCTGGCAGCGCGACCGCCGATCCCGCCTCTGCAGCCTCTCCGAGCTCAACCCAGAGCGCCACGGCCTTATCGAACACCTTAGCCTCGATCCCCAGCCGGCTCCGCAGCTCCTCGCGCGGCATCCCCGGTCGAAGCGGGGACTCCTTGTGGTAGGCGATGACCGTGTCGCGCAGTCGAGCGGTCAGCGACGCGAACCCGGTCGCCGTGTAGAGGGTCGCCGCGTCCACCGTCGATCCGTCGAGCGAGATCAGCGATCCGTCCTCAAGCAGCCGCTCGATCGCCTCGCGGCCGCTGTCTGGTTCGAGCTCTCCGCTGCGCAGGATGTCGCGAAGCGCCGCGGGCTCGATCCTCGCCGCCGCGATCAGCAACCGCTCTTCCGGTGTGCCCTCGGCTAGCGCGCCCAGCGCCTCGGTGGTGTCGGCATGGAAGCGGCGGTGCCGCCGCACGTTCATATCGACGATACGGCCGCCGCCAAGAGTGTCGTTCGTGTCGCGGATGATAAAGTGATCGCCTTTGGCGGCGGCGACCGGCTCCTTCAACCGTATCTGCGCCCACGCCTCCTCGCCCGGCTTCACCTCGTCCGTGTCCAGCAGCAGGATCCGTCCCTCCACCTCTGTGGAGCCGGTGTGGAACGTTAGCGTGAGATTATGCCGTATCGGTCGTCCCACGTAGCGCACCGCCCTTAGCCGCACGTCGAACGCCTTTGACGGCTTCATCGCCCCCGGCGCCGTCACCAGCATCCCCCGTCGAAGCTGATCGACGGACAGCCCACCCAGGTTGACCGCGGTCCGCCGGCCCGGTGGCGCCTTCTCCACCTTGCGGCCGTGAGTCTGCAGCCCCCGCACGCGGCTGCGCAGGCCGCCCGGCGCGATCTCGACCTCCTGCCCGACTTCGAGAGACCCGTCGAGCAACGTGCCCGTGACGACCGTGCCGAACCCGCTCATTGTGAACGCGCGGTCGATCGGCAGGCGTGGCCGGCCGATGTCCCGCTTCTCGGGTGTCTCCGCGAGCATCGTCTCTATCGTTGTGACAAGCTCGTCGAGCCCCTGCCGCGTGACCGCCGAACAGCCGATGATCGGCGACCCTTCCAACCCTGTGCCCTCGAGCACGTCCTCCGCGTCCATCGTCGCCAGTTCGAGGAAGTCCGGCTCGACGAGGTCCGCCTTGGTGACGGCAACCACGCCCCGTGTGATGCCCAGCAGATCGATGATCGCAAGGTGCTCGCGCGTCTGCGGCATCACGCCCTCGTCCGCCGCGATCACCAACAGCGCCAGGTCGATCCCGCCGACGCCGGCCAGCATGTTCTTGATGAACCGCTCGTGTCCGGGCACGTCGACGATGCTCACCTCTTCCCCGCCCGGCAGCGTTAGCCAGGCGAAGCCGAGATCGATCGTCAGACCGCGCTCCTTCTCCTCGCGAAGGCGGTCGGGGTCGATCCCGGTGAGTGCTTGGACCAGCGTCGACTTACCGTGATCGACGTGGCCGGCGGTACCGATGACGTACATGGGATTCGATTCTAGCACCGGCATCCCGCGCTCTGATAACATACCTGCCGCTATGCCTGCCGTCGGCTACGTATACGATCCCCTCTACCTGGAGCACGACGTCCAGGGTCATCCGGAAAGTGCGGGCCGCCTCCGCGCCATCAAGGCCCACCTCGACGAGTCCAGCCTCCTCGCCTCGATGACGCACCTCGACCCGCGTGACGCAGACGAAAGCGATCTGCGCCTCATCCACGACGCCGCGCTCGTCCAGCGCATTCAGCAGACGGCTGAACGCGACCTCGACTGGCTCGATCTCGACACCTACGCGGTCGCTTCGTCGTATGCTGCCGCGCTGCGGTCAACCGGCGGCGTACTGAGCGCTGTCGACACGGTGCTCGATGGCGGGCTCGACTCCGCGTTCTGCCTCGTGCGCCCGCCCGGCCATCACGCGACGCCGGAGCGCGCTATGGGGTTCTGCCTCTTCAACAACGTCGCGATCGCCGCCGCGCACCTCCTCGAACGGAAGGGGCTCGAGCGAGTCGCCATCATCGACATCGACGTCCATCACGGCAACGGCACGCAGGACGCCTTCTACGACGACCCGCGAATCCTCTACTTCTCGACCCACCAGTACCCGTTCTACCCCGGCACCGGCGAGTTGCAGCAAACGGGGGCGGGCGAGGCCGTCGGGACTAACGTCAACGTGCCGCTTGAGCGGGGTTGCAGCGATGACGAGTACGCGCGTGTCTACGACCAGATCGCGATACCGGTGATACAGCGATTCCGTCCGCAGATGATCCTCGTCTCGGCGGGGTTCGACGCCCACCACGCCGATCCGCTGGCAGAGGAGATGCTGAGCGCGCGCGGCTACTACGACATCGCCACCGCCATCAAGGGGCTGGCCGACGACCTCTGCGGCGGCAACGTCGTCTACGCGCTGGAAGGCGGATACGACCACACCGCCCTCGGCTGGTCCGTTCGCGCCTGCATCGACACCCTCCTCGGCAACGAATTCGCGCCGGACCCGGTCGGGTTAGCGCCGAACGTCCAGCGGCCTGACATCGATGGCTTGCTCGTCGCCGTCCAGTCCGCGCACGGTCTTTAGCGCAGGCGATCTCAGACTCGGGCGACATCCTTGATCGCCTCGGCTAGCGCTCGAGCTAGACGCCCGTTGAAAAAGATGCCGAGGGTGTTGAAGCTATACGGCATGAGCGTGTAGTTTCCTTTCCGAGTGCGCATGATCACCATCGCGAAGCTTGGGATAACAGGAGGCGCGTAGACGAGGGTAATATCAGCTATTGGAATGTCGATGGCCTCAGGTCCAGAGAGAATCGGGAACCACTGTCGTCTGAAAGCGACTCGCTGATCGGTCACCTTCAAATCCCCCTGTAGTTGCGTGAACAGGCCGCGGCTTCCTCTGGCGTGACACGAGAAACGCATCACCTCTCCATCATTGAGCTCGAACCTCCGCGACGCTGGCCAGATACGGCGAGCAACCGCCTCCCAACTTCTGCGAAGAGTGCCCATCGCCTCTAGTCCGGCAACAACCGCACGAACACCTCGTTCGCCAGCAATCGGCCCCGCTGCGTCAGACGCAACCGCCCGTTCGCCCGCTCCAGCAGGTCGTACTCTGCCAATTCGGCTAGCGGCGTCTCGTAGATGTCATCGAATTCACGCCCGAATCGGGCGGCGAACTCGGCGAGGTCCAGGCCTTCGTTCAATCGCAGTGCGAGGATCGCCGTGTCCGCGATCGCGGTCTCCGGCGACTGCAGGTCCGTGAACGTGACCTGCGGCATCGCCTTCAGGACCTCCGCTGGTGCCGCGGACGGGTTGGCACGCGTCTCCGCATCCTTCAAGCGTTCGACGTACTGCTTCGGCGAGTAAACGTCGGCGAAGCGGAAGCCGCCCCAGTGCGAGTGCGCTCCCGGCCCGAGGCCGAGCCACTCACCGTTGTGCCAGTAGACGAGGTTGTGCCGGCACTCCTCATCCGGCCGCGACCAGTTGGAGATCTCGTACTGCGCGTAACCGGTGCCGGGCAGCCGCTCCATCGACCACTCGTACATCTCGGCCTGCTCGTCAGCGTCTGGGCCCGGCACACGCCCGTGGTCGATGTCGTAGGCGAGCTTCGTTCCCTCTTCGACCGTAAGCGCGTAGAGAGAGAGATGCTCCGGCGCCAGCTCGATCGCCTCTTCGATCGTCGCCTGCCATCGTTCCATGGGCTGCTCGGGCAGGCCGTAGATGTAGTCGAGGTTGATGCGTTCGAACCCGGCCTCGCGTGCCCAGCGGTAGCCCTGACGCGCCTCTTCAGCGCTGTGGATGCGGTCGAGCGCGCTCAGTTCATCGTCGTGGAACGACTGCACGCCGAAGCTGAGCCGGTTGATGCCCGCTCTGACCAGCCCTCGGAGGTATTCGAGATCGACTGTGCCGGGGTTCGCCTCGAACGAGACCTCCGCGTCCGGCTCGATCGCGAACGAGTCCCGGAGCGCCGACATGATGCGCTCGACCTCCGCCAGCGGCAACAGGCTTGGCGTTCCGCCGCCGAAGAAGACCGTCGGTACCGAACGCCCCTCGACGAACGCGCCCCAGAGGCCGAACTCAGCGACGAGCGATTCGACGAACGGGCGCATGAGTTCGTCGATGCCCGCGTACGAGTTGAAGTCGCAGTAGCTGCACTTGAGCGTGCAGAACGGTATGTGGACATAGAGAGAGATCGGATCGTCTGCGGCGCTCATCTGACCTAAATGCTAGCACTCGAAGTAACTAATCGGGTGGGGCGGAGCGTCATACAGAAGGAGACGATCATGGCTGCCACACGCTGTATAAAGTGTACGAAACCGCTGACAACGGGCGATCAGTACTGCGACGACTGCCGCCCTTCGAAAGAGGACGCGCCGTTCAAAGCGACGCCAACCATCACGAACGTGTCGATTTCCTGTCCTACCTGCAGCCGCCCCTACGACTCCGGCACAAGGTTCTGCGGCTTCTGCTATCAGCAGACCCGTCCCGAGATTGAGTACGGTGGTTTCTGGATCCGGCTCGCCGCCTACCTCATCGATGGCTTCATAGTCACTACGTTCACCAGCATCTTCCTCCTCCAGGTCGAAGACCCCACGGCCCTTTTCTGGCTCCCGGTCCTCGTCGGCGTCGTCTATCAGGGCGGGTTCATTGCCGCCTCTGGCGGCACGCCGGGCAAGCTCATGCTCGGGCTCAGGGTGCTCCAGGCAGACGGTACACCCGCCAGCTTCGGGACGGGTGTGCTCCGCTACTTCGGGTATTGGGTCAACGGTCTCACCTTCGGCATCGGCTTCCTGATGGTCGCCTTCACCGCTGACAAGCGTGGCCTTCACGACAACATCGCCAACACGATAGTCGTCAAGCATCACGAGCAGGAACGCGTTCAGCCGAACATCGGTTGACGCGCCCTCCCCTTCGTGCGACGCTCGCCGAAGCGATGAGCGAGAGCAAGCAACCGCTACGAATCGGCGTTCTCTGGGAGTTCGACCCGGATAAGGTCTCGCACCCGGAGACCAACGAAGCCCTCCGCCACGCGGCGGCATCCCTCTCCACTGACATCGAAATCGACTGGGTCGACACCGAAGGCTTGACAGCCGAGACCGCACCTGACCGCCCCGCCGCCTACGACGGCTTTTTCGCGCCGCCCGGCTTTCCCGCGAACCTTGCGGGCGGCATCGAAGGCATACGCTACGCCCGGGAGAGTGGGAAGCCTTTCGCCGGCACCTGAGGGGGCTTCCAACATACTCTGTTAGAGTATGCCCGCAACGTGATGGGGATCACCGACGCCGCGCACCGTGAGTACGGCGACGAAGGCGTACCGTTCGTCATCCCGGCCCACTGCGAACTGCCCGAGCCCGGCGCTCCGAGGCTCGGCGGCATGCGCTCCGTCAGCATCAAGGACGGCAGCGCCGCCCGCGACGTCTGGGGCAAGACCGACACTCGCGAGCTGTTCGGTTGCAGCTTCGAGCTGAACCCCGACTTCCGCGGCGACGTCGAAGCCGCCGGCCTCATCGTCTCCGGTGAGGACGACGAAGGCGCCGCTCGCGTCGTCGAGCTGCCCGGGAGGCCGTTCTTCGTCGCAACGTTGTTCCTGCCGCAGATGCTTTCGAAGCCGGACCGACCGCACCCGCTGTTCACGGCGTACGTCGCAGCGGTGGCCGCCAACGCCGGCGTCACCACCTGACGCTTGACCCCTAACCCCTGACCCGCTGACACTGTTCTCACTATGCTCAAGACCCATAACTGTGGCGAACTGCGCGCCTCTGACGACGGCAAAGAAGTCACTCTCGCCGGTTGGGTGCACCGCCGCCGCGACCACGGGGCGCTCGTCTTCATCGACCTGCGCGACCATGATGGCCTTGTACAGGTCGTCTTCAACCCGGCCAACGCCGCCGCTGCCCACGCTGTCGCCGACTCTGCGCGTGGCGAGTACGTAATGCAGGTCACCGGCACCGTTGGCAAACGTCCCGAGGGCACCGAAAACGCCGATCTCGCCACGGGTGAGATCGAGGTGCGGGCGAGCGAGGCGAAGATTCTGAACGCGGCGAAGACGCCGCCGTTCTACGTCGTCGAGGAGACTGACGTCGAAGAGCTGCTGCGCCTCCGCTACCGCTACATCGACCTGCGCCGCGAGACGATGCACGGAAACATGGTGATGCGCGGCCGCATGAACAAGTACATCCGTGACTTCATGGAAGCGCGACGCTTCGTGGAGATCGAGACACCCTCCCTTGGCGCGCCGTCGCCCGAGGGTGCTCGCGACTACCTGGTGCCGAGCCGCCTTCAGGCCGGGCGCTTCTACGCCCTCCCGCAGTCGCCCCAGCAGTCGAAGCAGATCCTCATGGTCGCCGGCTTCGAGCGCTACTACCAGATCGCCCGCTGCTTCCGCGACGAAGACTTGCGCGCCGATCGTCAGCCGGAGTTCACACAGCTGGACATCGAGATCAGCTTCGTGGAGGAAGAGGACCTCATCCAGTTGATGGAAGAGCTGTACGCGGGCATGTTCGAGACGCTGGCCCCGCACCTGAACGTCGAGCGCCCCTTCCCGCGGCTCTCCTATGACGAGGCGATGGACCGCTTCGGCACGGACAAGCCGGACCTGCGCTTCGCCCTTGAGCTCTGCACGCTCACCGATGCTGTCCGCGAGTCGGAGTTCCAGGTCTTCCGCCAGACGGTCGAAAAGGGTGGCGTCGTCCGTGGCGTTTGCGTGCCGGACGGGGCGTCATTCAGCCGCAAGCAGACCGACGACCTCACGAAGTTCGTCCAGCAGTACGGCGCAAAGGGCCTCGTCTCGATGGCGTTCGAGGGCGAAGGCTCGATCGACACGCTCACCCAAGAAGATATCCGCTCTCCCGTCGCCAAGTACTTCTCGGTGGAGGAAGCCCAGGCCCTTGCCGCAACCGCCGGCGCCAAGCGTGGCGACATGCTGCTGATGGTCGCCGACAAGGAGTCGACCACCAACAAGGCGCTCGACGCGCTGCGCCGCGAGCTCGGCCGCAGGCTCGGCATGATCGACGACGACGTCCGCAAATTCGCGCACGTCGTCAACTTCCCGCTCTTCGAGTGGAACGACGAGCACGAGCGCTGGAACTCCGTGACGCATCCGTTTACCGCTCCGCTACCCGAAGATGCCCACCTGCTGGATACGGATCCGGGTGCCGCCCACAGCCGCTCCTACGATCTCATCTGCAACGGCTGGGAACTCGGCGGCGGCAGCATCCGCATCCACGAGCGCGAGATGCAAGAGAAAGCGTTTACGATTCTTGGCTTGGACATGGAAGAAGCGCGAGAGAAGTTCGGGCACATGCTGGAGGCGTTCGAATACGGTGCGCCTCCTCACGGCGGCACGGCGATGGGTCTGGACCGTACGGCGGCCCTGCTCGTCGGCGCGGCGGACATACGTGAGGTAATCGCCTTCCCGAAGACCAAGATAGCTGCTGATCCTATGACCGGGGCGCCGTCCGCTATATCTGGCGAGGCGTTGGATGAGCTACATATTTCCGTAACAGAAGTCGAGTCCCAGCCGTCAGAATAGAACGACAGTCAATAACCATATCTTGCTGGCGAAATTGCCGCGCTGATATGATTCAGCAAACCTTACGCAGCGCGCGCCCGTTGAAAAGGTAGACACGTATGGACACCCGCAGACTTCTCTTCATGCTCGGCGGCATCGGAGCCGCCACGTTCGTCGTCATCCTCGTGCTGGCCGTCGGTCTTGGCGGCGGCGGTGACGACAACGGCGACGGTTCCGACGGCAACGGTGATGGCGATCCGAGCATCGGTGACGATCTTCCCGACCGCGAATCCAACGAACTGCGGCTGTTCGGTTCCGATCCCCTGATCCTCGATCCAGCCTGCGCGTCCGACGCCGGGTCCGCCGAGTACATCGTCGAGATATTCTCGGGCCTCGTCAGCTTCGACCTCGACTTGAACCTGATCCCGGACATCGCTGAAAGCTGGGACGTGAGCGACGATGGCTCCGTGTACACCTTCCATCTGCGCAATGATGTTCTCTTCCACGACTCCTCCCGGCGCGTGACCGCGGACGACTTCAAGTTCTCGA
>Ga0255058_10000153_pt1 | contig 40354 bp, 57 predicted proteins | sample Cases_109_9_MG_FD_188637 | JGI IMG/M metagenome (GOLD analysis project Ga0255058, IMG submission 188637) | Seawater microbial communities from Amundsen Gulf, Northwest Territories, Canada - Cases_109_9 | ecosystem: Environmental > Aquatic > Marine > Gulf | place: Canada: Northwest Territories...
CCCCCCACTCTGTTTTTTTTGCTCATGGTTTGCCCCCTCGCCCCCTGTTTGGTTTCGGTTGATCGCAGCTGGCACAAATAGGTGCGTCGCCGCCTTGCGTGTAGCGCGGTCAGCGCGGAAATCATATTTTGCGGTCGTGTTGAGCTCACTATGCCCCAGCATTTTGCTGACCGTGGCTAGGTCGACGTCCTGGTCGAGGAGCTCGGTCGCGCAGCTGCGCCTGAGGTCGTGCGGTGAAAAATGCTCGAGATCGAGCTCAACGGCACGACGTTGGCACAAATGCCGCACGCTGCCAGGCGAAATCCGCTGTTCGCTGAGCTGCCCCTTGCGTGTGGTCGAGTAGAAAAGCGGCCCAGGGCGACGCCCTCGAGCCGTAATCCATACCTCAACCGCTGCCAGGGTACCCCCCACCAGGGCAACGTTGCGCTGGCGATTGCCCTTGCCAATCACGCGCAGCGTGCCCGTGGCCACGTCGACGTCGACCAGGCGGGTGCGCACGAGCTCAGCGCGCCGTAGGCCACAGCCATAGAGCAGCGCCATTATGGCCACGTCGCGCAGGCCTCGAATGCCGAGGTCCGCCTGCACCCCTGAAAACAGCGCGTGCACCTCGCCAGCGGGCAATGCGCGCCCTCGAGGCAAGGGTTTTGCAGATACGCTCTCGAGGTCGGTTGCTCGCTGGTAGGCGTCCGCAGGCATGAGCTCGAGCCGCCAGGCCTCGCGCAAAACGCCCCGCAAGGCTGCCAGGCGCAGGTTGATCGTCGCAGGCCTGTAATCGAGCTCGACGAGCTCGGCACGTAGCGCTGCGGTATCTCGATATTTGAGGCGGTGCCAGGGCAACGCCAAGGCCCCTATTTTGCCCCCGCTGGCCAGGTCGGCCAGGTGCTCGAGCGATTGCCGCATAGTGTGCTGTGAGGCACCCCGCTGCATTCGCCCCAGGTAGACAAAAACCGGGTTGCGCACGTCCTCGAGTGCACACGCCGTCAAGCCCGCGACGGCCGGCTGTCGGCCCGTAACCGCAGCCGCTTGCGTCACCGCCTTTTGATTTCGGGCTCGGTGGTGGTCGACGTCACCGTAACGGCCGAATCCTCGCGCCGCTTGGCCGCAGCCGCCTGGGCCAAACGACCCGCGCGCACCTGCTCGGCCGCTTTCAGCCTGGCAGCCAAAACTCGGTTAGCCTCGCCCAAAGGGTGACGCGTTGCGGCTGTTTTGATTTCCTGATCGGCGTCACTAGCCATTTTGGCCCCTTGGTGGTTTGACCCGGTGCGATTTTATCGAAAACGTTTTATCGGGGTCGTCGGCGTCAATCTCAACCGGCATTTTGCCGTTTGCGCCGTCGTGCATGGTGCTGGCAGCGACGCCGACCGCCCGGGTGCGTAGCTCGGTCAGCTGCGCGGGCATTAGGTCCGAAATAGTCGCCGGCAATCGGCCGCCTCTCAGGAGCTCGGCAGCGGCCCAAAATAGCGCCTGGGCGATATTGTCGATTGCGTAGCACTCGGTGCGCGACAGCTCGACGCCCTCGAGCTGAAAATAGCCCGCCTCGCCGTGCGGGGCCTGCAGACTGAGCAGCTCGTCGGGCAAAACCATTTTATCCCCTGTTTTAGGCCCCAAACCGCTTTAGAAATTTGTCCCAATAGACGAAATCGGCCGCCGCCTTATGGCACCGGAAAAAGTCGCTGTGCTCGTGGTGCGCCTCGTGAAATAGCCGCGTTAAAAACGGGCTCCAATTATTGCTAATTTTGAACGGGTCACCCTTAGACTCGACCAGCGAAAACCACCGAATCCGGTTGATAACGTAAAACCCGCCGAAGTTTTTGCGGCCTGAATCGACAGCTTCGAGCGTGAAGCGCTGAAAAATAGCCCACAGCGCCGGGTTTTGCGGGTAAAACTCAAACCATTGCTCAATTTTGATTCGCTCGCCGTCGTCGGCCAGGTCGTAATTGTAAAGCCCGCGCAGCTCGTCGCGCTCGTGCTGAGTGGATTTCGGCGCCGTTGACCCCTGGCCGAGGCCCTCGCGGTAACCCTGGCATTTGCAAAAACGCCCTTGACGCTCGACCCGGTCGCCATTTTTGGCGATGACGAGATAGGACGGGTGCCGACCTGAGCACACCGCCCAGCCTGAGCGAATCCGGCTCGAGGTCGCCGGCGCTGTCGAGTGCCAGCTTTTAACGTGCGTGCAGGTGCAAAGCGGATCGGTCAATCGACCGCCTCGCCGCAAATAATCAGCCTGACGCACGCCTGCGGCGGTGGTGTTTGAAATATCATCGTATCGTCGGCGTCGAGCGTCCAGACGGTGTTTAGGTCCTCTTCGGCGTCGCGGATAGCGCGCCAGCCCAACCAAACACAAAAAAGCACCGTCAGCAATATGATGCCGAAAAATACTCGCGCGCCCAGGACGTCGTCGGCCCTCAATCGCTCGGTTTCCATTGCATGGCGCGCCGTGCGCCGCCATTTTTCGCAAAGCACGGCGGCAAATACCAGCATTTGCGGGTGGCCTTGTAACGCATCAAAGGGTCAGCGCTAATTTCCCAGCCATTGCCAGAACTAGCCCGGCGGCAGTAGAGCTCGCAGCTCGTGCATTTCCGCACCCTGCGACCTTTCCAAAGCCCTTCGGGCTGCCAGCGGTGGCGGCGGTGGTATTCGCTCATGGCTTGGGCCCCTCGACGTCGACCAGTCGCGGCCTCGAGGGCGTGAAATCAATCAGCTGTACCGCCAGGGTTGCGGCAATCTCGTGCAAGGCTGGGTCGGTCGCGCGTTTGAAACTGAGCCCCAAAGGGCCGAGGTAGCGGCCCTCAAACGTGGGCTCGTTTACGAGGTCCTGCAGTAGCGCGTGCAGGTACTCGACCAGCTCGGCCGGCTCGCCACGCCCGCCACCAGCCCGCGACATGCGCAAAAGCTGTTGCGAGCGCTCGCGCGCACAGCGGCATAGCTGCTCGGTGGTGTGCCGGCGCCTGAGCTGGTGGCAATTCTGACAAACGCCCTGTGGGTCGGTTGGGCCTGTCATGTTTCGGCCTGCAGACGGGTTGGCTCGCTCAAGGCTCGGCCCTATCGTCGCTCGAGCTCGAGCCCCAAACGCCCGCAAACCAGCGCCGGAATTTGCGCGCGTGTGCGCGTGCCCTATTTAGGGCCCTCCTGACGGCCCAGGTGGTGCGGATTCGAAACCGCAGGTGGTCGACCTCGTCAGCCACCCCCCACGTCGCGACGCCGCTACATTGATCGTGCATTTCGAGCTGAGCACAGGCCCGGGTAATGGCCTGGCTAAAATCGAGCTCGCGGTGCCGCCAGCACCGCCCGGTGCGCTCAGCCTCGGCCTGGTTTGCGATCAGGTCGCCGCAAACCGTGCAGCTCAGATACCGGGGAGCGCTGACCTCGTGGCAATTGCAGGTGCAGGAGTGCGAGGGCAGCAGGCCAAACGTCGCGACGCCGCTACATTGATCGTGCATTTCGAGCTGAGCAGAGGCCCGGGTAATGGCCTGGCTAAAATCGAGCTCGCGGGCCCCTTGCGCGGGCTCGAAAACCTGGTCAGTCGCGGCCTGGTAGCGGTCCTCGAGCGTCACGAGCTCGGCCGCCGGTGCTCAGGGCTCATTAGCATTCGGTCAACCGTTAGCGAGGCGCCCAGCTTATCCAAAAGCCTGTGGATTTCCTCAGGCGTCACCTCGCGCGACGTGTAACAGCTCTCGCCTTCCCAGGCGATAATCGCCTCGAGCAGTAGGTCGCGCTCTCGCAGCGATAGCTCGAACACCAGGTCGCCGCTTGGCCGCTGCTGCGGAATTTGCGGGGGCTCTTGCTTTTTCAATTGACCACCTGGCGCAGCCGGCTGACGACGTCCTTAGCGTAGCCGGCCAGCCAGCCGTTTGTAAATTCGTGGTTTGTGGCCGCGAGGTTGACGCGCTCTAGCAGCAGCTCGAGCTCGCCGGGCGTCATTTTGTCACGCACCAGCACGTAAAAAAACACCACGAGGGGGTCGTTGGTGTCGACCATGCCGCTGGCTTTTCGCATATTGCGGTTGGCGGCCTCTCTGTCGCTCAATTGAGCACCTGGCCGCTCAAATCGGTGAAATTGACCCCCTCAAAACAGCTCGTGCAGGGCCAGCCTGGGCGTGGTATCAGCGGGCAGGGCTCGCCGCAATGCATGCACCGGTGCACGGGTTTTTTGTAGTCGTGCTCGCCGACGCGCACCGTGCCGCTCATACGCCGGCCTGCCCAAAGTCGACTTCCCGTTGTAGCTCGTCGGTCAGGTCCTCGGCCTCGCCGAGCTGCACCCAATAGGTCAGCCATTTGCAGACATTGAGCTGCGCCGCTCGGTCGCCTGGCCAATTGGTTTCGATCAGCCCAAGGCAATGCTCCAGCTCCGCCCGCTTATCCTCGACCAGCTGGTCGGTGAGCTCGTCGAGGTGAGTTCGGAAGTCGTGCGCTGCCCGCTGCAGCGAGCGGCTAAGGGCCATCTCTTTTTCGCGGCGTGCGGCCTGGTCGACGCTCAATTGACCACCTGCGCGCTGGGCAGGGCCTTGTGCACCACCTCGACAAACTGGCTGCAGCGTTGCCCGCAGCGCTGGGCTGGAATGTCGCCCACGCATTCGGACAACACCGCCACCCGCCTACCGCCGAGGGCCTCGGCCACCTCGTGGTCGATCAAGCCCGGGTGCCACATGCGGGCATGACCGCAAAATCCGCAGGTATCGCGCCGGCTCATTTCGCTGTTTTTCCCTTTGGAATCGGCAGGCTCGCTCACTTGAGCACCACGCGGTTGCCTATAACGGGTGTTTGAGTCAATGCTCGGCGGCACCTTATCAGCGGCCGAGCGCGGAAGTCAAGGCCCAAGGGCGACCCTCCCCAAACCCGCCCCTGAGCCACGACCCCCGGTTGCCCGGCTCGCAGGGTCGGCGCTCGAGGTCGGGGGGGGTTGGGGGGCGACCTCGAGCGCCGGGTGGCCACAAATGGCGACGCCCGGGCAGCTCAAGGTGCTGGCCCGGGCGCGCCTGGTGGTGAGCTGACTACGGGCAAAAACGATAGCAGCCCAAAATCGGCAAATCGAATTTTTCGAATGTTTCGCAAATTTCGGTGCCGGCAAGGTAAAGTCGAATCGGCGAGCCTTCGGATTGCCGCCCCCAAAATGTTTCGGGTATTTCAGGGCGTTTTGCCCAATGCTCGGTTGGCGAGGCTAGAATCTCGCCCTAAACAGGTGTATTTGTTACGCTTTTTCTACTTCGAAAATGTATCCATTACCCCCAAGCGAATGGGTCAAAGTTGAATCGGCGGGCCTTGAATTGCCACCCAAAAAATGTATTCGATATTTGCCCAGCGCGGCCAATTGGGCCCCGGAAAGGCTCAAGTTTAGCCGTCACGTAGCCGTAACGGTGAGCATGAGCAACGCAAAAACCCTCAAAATTACAGCTGAGCGCGACCGCCTGACGGCCGAGCGCGTGCGCCTCGAGCGCCTGCTCAAATTCTGCCCTGACCAGGACACCCGCCAGGAGCTCGAGCGCGTCGAGTCGGCAATTGCTGGCGACCTGGGCCAATTTCGTGGCCTCGTGCAGCTCGCTCAGCCGCGCGCGCTGGTGGTCAATCATGGCCGCTAGCCAACCGTCGGCACCCCCCGCCGACCAGGCCGCGCGGCTCAAGGCCCTACGGGCGCGCAATCTGCAGCGCCTCGGCCTTGGGCCGCGCACCGCCGTTATCTCGCGCTCGCGATAGCCCGGGCGAGCGCTTTTCCAAAATTCCGCTCCCAGCGTTTCCGTACCGTCTTGTTGACCGTGTCGACAAAGCCAAACCTGGGCTCAATGCGCGCGGTCTGAATGAGCAGGTAAAGCACCTCGGCGCGTTTGCGTTTGGTGCCTCGCTTGATAATCGCGGGCACGCCCTTTTTGGTTTCGCCTCGGTAGACGTTCTTTTTTTTCAGCTGAGCCGCCGGGCGACGCCCTTTCGTCAGCACGCGCGTTTTGGCGAGCCGCGCCAGCGCCCCCACCGGCACCGCAATGGCACGGCCTCGAGGCGTCTTGACGCCGCCAGATTCCTGTAGGGCCATAAACGGGTCGCGCTGCTCAACCGAGCCCCACAGCCGGTTTTTATTTGACGGTTTGACCTGCACGCCACGCACCACCCACGGCCGCCGCACCTTGAAACGCTTGGGCAGCTGCTCGCGCACCTCGTCTTGCGCGTCCTTCAGCGTGAGGTTGAGGCCCAGGCTGGTGGCAAAGGGCAGCTGTTTGGCCTTTAGCGTGCTGAGCGAAAACACCACCTCGGGCACGTTGACCTCGAGGTCGAATGCCGCCGCCATCGCGCACCCCCAAAAGCGAACCGGCCCGGGTTGCTGACGCCCGAGCCGGTCAATTGCACGTTTTCGCGAACAGGGTTTTTCAAAGCGTTACGCTGCTGCATGTCTCCGAACCTGTAGAAAATGCCCCGCCGCCAGGCTGTGCGTCAACGGGATTTTTTCGCCCAGGCAAAGTCTATATTTCGATTTCGGGCCTAGCTGGTGATTTTCGCGCGATCTGCGCCACTTTCCCCGTGGAACGTGTCGCCCTTTTTGCGCGCTCGAGCAAACCTGAGCGCCTCGGGCACCGTCACGCGCCACCTGGGCACCGTCCCACGGCCGGCATCGAAGGCCGCTAGCGCGCCGTCCTCAATCCAACCGCGCACCGTCGCCTTGCTGACCTGCCAGCTAAAAGCCAGGTCGCCGGTGCGCAGCACCAGGCGCGTGAGCGGCTCGGCGTGCACCAGGGCCGCCTCGAGCCGGTCGGCAATGCTGTGGGCAGGCTCGTGGAAACTGTCGGGGTGTGCGCGCAGGACCTCGACGGCCTCACGCGCCACGGTGGCCAGGTCCTCGAGCGGTGTGGTGATCATGGCGCCACCTGCCGCATGGGCACCTGGCGGTAAACCTTGCCGTGCTCGCGGGTGGTCGAGCGCGCCAGCCGGATCAAATCAGCGCCGCGTGCGCTCGCAATAATGGCGTCGCCGGGCGTGCGCTCGACGTCCTGCAACAGCCCAAACCAGGCCGCCGGGTCCGCCGGCACAATGGCCGTAGCCGGCAGGGGCTCGAGCACGTCGATTGATTCCTCGGCGCCTTGGGCCATGAGCACCGGCACCCGCCTGGCCATTAGCCCGCGTTTTATCAGGGCCTCGGAAAGGGTTTTCCTCGCGCGCTTGATCGCCCACTTGACACCCGCAACGGTAAAACCACTCGCCGGCACCGGCCACAGCCCTGGGTGCTCGAGCGCGAGCTCGGCCGCCGCCTCGGCGACGTACTCAAAGCTGCGGTCGGTCAAAAGCCAGAGGCCATAAAGCACCCGGTCGCGGGTGTCGACCTGGTCAATAGCCAGCTCGAGGTCGGCGAGCTCCACCAGGCCCGACTCGCCGGCGTGTGGGCGACGCGTGGTTTGCACCATGCCGCGCACAACGTACTCGACCCGGCATTGCCACACCCACCCGCAGCGCTTGCACCGGTCGACGAAGCCCTGGCCTTTTTTTGCGGGCACCTCGTGGTGCTCGGTGTGGCCGCATTCGCTGCAGCTGGTCGCTGCCACGTTGCCCTTGATTAAAAACGGGTCCGAACCGCCAGCGGTTTGTTTGCGCGCGGCCAGGCGCCACCACAGCCGCACCGCATCGTCTGGCCCTTGTAAAACCGTGCGATTCAACCCGCCCCCTGAGCAGCGACCTGTAGCCTACCGCCGCGAAACCCTTTCCGCTTTGCGCGCGATTCAGCGATTGCCGCCTCGAGCTCGGCCGGGTCGGGCGGGTCGGGCGGGCTTTCGCGCACCACGTATTGAATGCCCGGACACGGCGACGGTGTCAGCCGTTTGTAATAGGGCCCGGTGAGCCACTTGTAAAACGTCCGCACCCAGTCGGCTTTTTTTTCGCCCTCGCCAATGTAGTGGTCGGTGAAACGCGCCCATTGCGCGGCCAGCTCGCGGTCGTCGAGCTCGAGGTGGCTACGGTTACGCCAGGCCTTGACCTGGTCGCGTTGGGCGTCGCTCAACTGCTCAGGGCAAACGGTTTTGGGGGTTGCTTTTCGAGCACCTGCTCGAGCTCGAGGGCGAGCGGCCGGCGGTGCCGGCGGGCTCTCTCTCTCTCCTCTCCTCTCCTCTCCTCTTTTAGCCGTAGCGAGGCCCTGTATTTCCGGCCACTTGGCGACCGTTACGACCGTCTGCAGAGAGTCTGCAGAGGCTCTGCAGGGCTCTGCAGAGAGTCTGCAGAGGTCCTGCAGCTCGAGCTCGCGCAGGATTTTGAGGCCGTGGGGGAATCGGTCACGGCGGGCGAGGTAGCAAACCGACCGCTTGGGCAGGGAAATTATGCCGGTCCTCGAGCCTGTGCGCTGCAGCATGGCGAGCAGCCGCACGTATGTCCAACACGCATCGGCGCTGCATTCGCCTAGTTTTGGATCGTCTAGAATCTCGGTTAGCAGCCGGAAATACGGCCGCCGGTCGCTCGGATATTGGCGCCTCGGCATCCCCCCCCCATCGGCGTGGCCCGTCGGCCTGGTCAATCAGCTGTTTTCAAACCTCCTCGGGTGCACCCGTTACGAGGCCGCAGCGACAGGCTCCCAGGTAATCAGCCGCTCGATACTGATTGCCCCACCCGTGTGCCGCTCAATGCGGCGTGACGCGCCAGCGCCGCACGGGTAGCGGCCACGCACCAGCTGGGAAATGAACCCCTCGCTGTATCCCACCAGGGCAGCAAACTGTTTTTGGGTCAGGCCATGGTCGCGGCAGTATTGTGAAATCGGGTGCACGGTTTGGGTTTCCCAAATTCGAGCGGCCGAGTCAAGGCGAAACTGCGCTAAATCAGCGGGCGGCGGCCACAAACCCGAGCTCGAGCTCGCAGGCCCGCCTGGTTTAATTTAGACATTCCTCATTTATCCGTTGACACCCGGGCGAGTGCCGGCTTATGGTGCGCACGCAATGGTGCCGCTGACCGCCTGCATCGAAACGGGAGCGCTCGCATTCTCCTGGCGCATCCTGGGCCCCACGCTCGCGGTCGGTATGGTGCTGGGTGCCCTACTCTACCGTCGTTTTGCACCAGGCCAGGACCGTGGCCTGGTGGTGAGCGCCGGCGAGCTCGGGCGCGTGCATGGTGTGGCGGGATCGACCCGCCCCGGTGCCGCCGTGCGGAATGACCCGCAGGTGATTGCGGCGGCAAATCGGCGGCCCGCGTGCGACGGCGTGCGCGGGTCGCTAGTACAGCCCTCGAGGCCCTGGCCTCGGATTTCCAATAGGCGCGTCGGGTGCGACCAGGCAATTTTTGCCCGGGCGTCGACCACGCCCGACGCGCCCGCCAGCCAATAGGGGGTAACGGTGGCAATTGACACGCCCGAATTTGAGCAGCTCGAGCTCGCCAATGTCGGCGAGGGAAAACTCGAGCTGCAATTTCAGGAGGCCGTGCTGCAGGCGTATGCGATTTTTCAGGAAAGCACCGACGGTGGGCGCTACGAAATCGGCGCCGGTGGTAACCTCGTCTGCAGCATCGACATGCAAGTTTCGCTCGACCTCGACCTTGAATCGCGCACGCTGACCGTGGGCAGCCGCGTGTCGAAATTCTCGCCGCCGAAACGGAAGCGGATTTATCGGCAGGGCTACATGCGATCCGGCACCGTGCTGGTCGAGCGCGCCGTGCAGGACGACCTACCCCTGGCCGGCAACGTGCGGCCGATCAGCGCCGAGGAGGGCGCGAGCTAATGGCGGAAACCGAAACCCCCGACCGCACCGCACCGGTTGGATATGCCAGCCAGGTGGTCAATCAGGCACCCGAGGCCTGCGCCGATCTCGTCGACATGGCCGCGCCCAACGGCAAAGGCGCGTTTGTCGCGCTGCACCAGGATTACAAGCTAGAAAGGCTGCCCGGGCAGCTCCACGGCCGGCGTGGTCACGTTTTCGACGACCTGAGCAGCTTTGCGGCCTGGCTTAATCGCCACGCGAAACCCGAGCAGGCCGAGGTGTTGCTCGAGGTCGACCGCTGCAAGGCCGTGCTCGACCAGGCGAGCGAAAAGCCCGAAATTGTCAGCTGTGAGCTCAAGCGGCACCCGACATTTGCCGCCTGGTCGGCGGCCTGGTCTGACGGCCCGCTGACGCAAAAGGCCTTTCACGAGCTCGTGCGAGGCTTTCGGCAATCGGTTGGCGAATCCGACGAGCTCCTCGCCGCGCTGCGGGTGCTCACGCTGACACGTAAAGGCGAGCTGACCGTAAACATTGACGAAACCGGCACCACGCGACTGTACGCGACCACCGAAAAGGCCGACCTGACGGCCAAGCTGCCGCCCGAATTTGTGGTTACCTGCCCGGTTTACCAGGGCATACTCGGCACCGACGGCGATTCGCGCCTGTACCGTTTCGAGGTTTTGCTTTCGATTGACGTTGACGGCGCCGCCCCTACGTTTTCGATTGCCTGCCCAGGGCTCGAGGTCGTCACGCACGAGGCTCGCCGCGACGCTGCCGCAATGCTCGAGCGCGAGCTCGACGATGGTTTCGAGGTTGGCCTGGGTGCCTTAGAGCACACCACCCGCGAGGTGGTCGTCGAGTAGCTACAATTAAAAAGGCCTCCCCAAAAAAGAGGAGCCAACACCATGCGCAGCCTGATTTTTTTCCTCGTGCTATTCGCGGCCGTCGCCGCCCAGGCCCAAACGTCGCCGCCCTTTCCTGACGTGCCGCTGCGCGCGAGCGCGGGGGTTTTCCCGTTTGCGTGTATGATGCCGGGCGACCTCGACCTGGCCAAGCTGTGCGCGGTGCGCACCGACCTGGGCGACCCGCTCGAGCTGGGCTGTGTTGAGGCAACCGAGCCAAACAAGGCCGCCGCGCTCGAGGTCACGCTCGAAACCACGCCCAGCGCCAACGCTGAAATCCGCTGCTATGCGGTCGACACCGCCGAGAACAAAAGCGACATATCGCCCAATGCGGGCATCGCTGATTTTACGCCACCCGGCGCGCCAACCGTGATTGACACGCTCTCGATTGCCTGGTGCACCGTGCCCGAGCTCGAGCCGTTGCACCTCGGCCCCGCAGGCGTGCAGGTGGCGCTAAATCAAATTCGCCTGCGGGCACCCGCGCAGGCCAAGCACCTGGTGCTTGAGGTCATGCCTTGAAACGCCGCGAGATAATCGAGCGCGCAATCCTGTCGGGGTGCCTCGTCGCCACGCTGGCCTGCATCGTCTACACCGCACACCTACGCGAGCGGCTCGCCGACGCCGAGCGCGCCGTAACGCTCACGCCAGGAGCCCAGCGGGTAGTTGAGAGCACCTGCAAGGCGGTGAGGCTTTTTCGTCGCGTGCCGGCAGCGTCATGGAATCTCGACCGCTGCGCCGACGAGCTCATAGGCCGAGGCGGTTACAATATGCTCGAGGACGGCGGCCTAGAGTATTTCAGGCCCTACCGGCGCGGGCGGCCAAGCACCGTTACGCACCGAAATTTGTGATTGACACCCAAAACCAGGAGGTCGGAAAAATGAAAACGTTTGCATTTTTTCTAATGGCTGTCGCTCTGCTGGCATTTGCGCCGGTGGTGGCGACCGCAACACAGCTCGGCCACGAGGTCGAGGCGGTCGATTCGTTTCCCATACCGACAGCCTACGCGGGTAGCGTAGGCGTCGACGTCGGCGCCATGCTCGAGCTCGAGCCGGTGCCCGAGCCGGTGGTGGTGGCCCTTCTCCCGCTCGACCGATTGATTTCAGCCGTGGCTGATTTTTTGGGCCTTGACATCAAGGGCTCACGCCGGCGGTCGTGCGTAGACTCAAAAGGACGCGCGCGCGCGTGTGGCGACGCCCCAGGGCGCAGCGGTGACGCGCCGGGCCACCACAAGGGCGACCCGACCTCCTAGCGCGTGGCCTGGGCCGACCTGCTCGACAGCGCGCTATGGCTTTTCGAATTCCTCGCGACGACGGCTGCAATTGTCGCGGCCGTGCTGACGTGGGGGCTGGTGGTGCGCTGGCTCGGTGCGGAAACACGCCGCGCTGACCTGCAGGCCGACGCCCTCGAGGTGGCCCTCAAACCCCACAAAACAAAACCGCCCGGGTAGTCGAGCCACCCGGGCGGTTTTTGCTGCGCTGCGGCGACCCTAGCGCGGTTTGCGGTTGCACTCGCGGACGATCAAGCGAATCAGCGCCGACACCCGCGCACCGTGGCCCCTGGCGCGCAGCTGGTTTTTCAATTCCTGGGCCGTGTGCAGGTCCTCCTCGACGTCGTCGGCGTAACTCACGACCATTCGCCGCAACCGCGCGAGGTCCTCCTCGAGCTCGTGGAGCTCGCGCACCTCCTCGAGCTCGCCGTCGACCTCGACCGCGTCGAGCTCCTCGGGCGTTGCCGCTGCGACCGCGCGCTGGGCCCGCAACCGGGCTGCGCTAACCAGCGAGGCCCTGCCCAGGCAATCGTCAGCACGGCGCTGTCTGATATTGCGCGCGCTTTGCGCGTTTTCCTCGGCCCGCTCGATTCGATCCTCGAGCGTCATTCGGGCACCGAAACGATGAGCTCGACCAGGTCGTCAATGGGGGGGGTTTCGAGGTCCACGCGTGCGGCAATCCGCAGGACCCGGTGCATCGACTCGAAGGCGTTGACGTCGCCACGCTCGTGGCAGGCCGCCGCGTCGTCGAATTTGTCGCCCGCGTGGTACAGGTTGCCGGCCTTGTGGAAAATATCCGCAGCCAGCCCAGGCTCGCCGCACGCCTCAAATAGGCGCGCCTGGCTGCGCACCTTGCGCGCGTGCTCGGCCATTGCTTTTTTGTCGGTTACGATTTGCATTTTCGAGTTTCCTTTTTGGGTTGGTTTTCCCCCTCAACGGTCGCTCGCGGCGTCCGCTTTAGGGGATTTTCCACCCAATCGAGCAGGCCCTCGAGGCCCTAGCGCGCTACCGTGCGGCCATGATTGAGCTGCGGCCAGGTGTAAAAATCCGCGTGTACGGCTACACTAATTCCGGCCGGCTGCACGTTGAGGGCGACGCGCACCTGGTCAAGCCTGACCGCACGTTTGACCGCCACCAGGGCCCGCTCGAGCTGCGCGACAATCAAAGCCTGATAAGGCGCGACCTGCGCCGGCCTGCACTCAAGCCACAGCGCGGGCCTTTCCTGCGCTGGCTGGTGCGATTCGAAGGCCAGGAAAACCGGCGGGCTATTTCGCGCTGGGTGCGTGCGCGTGACGTGCTGGCCGAGCGGACACTCGAGCCGCCGGATTGACAATTTTCTAAATACTGGAATTGACCACCGCCCAGGACGGGCAGCGGTTGCTAGGTGGCGAGGAAAACCACCAGGTGCACCAGGCCAAGCGAAATTGGCGGGCCTAGCGCGTGGTGCAGGGTGTCGAGCAAGCGGTCGCGCAGGTGCAGTTTGTCGGCCACGGGTTTGTCGCTTTTCAAAAACTGCACGAGCTCGCGCAGCGCGCCACCGGTGAGCGCGAGCAGCTCGGCAAGCGACCAGGTCAGCCAGGCCGGCCAGTCGAGCAGGACCCCCGGCACCATGGCCGGCAGCGAATAGGCCGCGCCAAGGCCGGCGTGGCCGAGCACGTCGAGCGCGTAGCGCCAGCCGGAAACCTCGCCCGATAGCACCTTTTCAATGCGAGCCACGCTAGTGGTGCGCCTTGCGATTGTTTACGCGTATGGTTTTGTCGGCCGACATCGTCCACGCGCACCAGGCGGGTGCCATTGCCAGCTTGGGCGGTTCCTCGCGGGTCGGGGCCACGCACACCACGTCAAACTCGGTTAGCCGCTTGGTGCTGCCCTCGGCGTCGTTTTCCATGTCGACAAACGCCGCGCCGAGGTCAGGAATGACGACGTACTTTAGCCCACATGCGGGCAGACCAGCTAGCAGCATCACCGACAGGCTCAGCCCGAATTTTTGCAGCTTCCGCATTGCTTTCCCCCTGCTCGAGTACCACGCCGAGCTCGCCCTCGGCGCGCCCGCGCTTCCTGACGTTGCGAAACACTAGCACCGCGATACCCAGAACAATCAGCACCAGAGCACCGGCACCAGCCCACGGCCACGCCCCCACCTATTTGCCCCACGTCTGCACGTCGGGGTCGTTTCGGGCCTTGCCCCAATTGATCGCAAACGCGTCCACGATTCGCATAACCTTGTTTCCCGACGGGAAAATAGCCGTCAGGACGCCCGCGAGCATGACCAAGCGTGGCAGCCAAACCGTCAGATAGGATTCGATGCGCGCGCCCCAATCGACCACCGGCTCGAGGCCAACCGCGTCGACGACCTGGCCGCTAGCAAGGCTCGCGAATGCCGCGAGCATGAGCAAAACCAGCATTTCACCTATTCGAAACTGCATTTTGTTGACCCCCTATTTCCGGCCACCGTGCCGAATTGACAAATGGTTTCCGTCACTAAAACGACCGCCCCAATACGCCAGCGGGTGCAGGGTTTCCCAGTAATCGCCGAGGCCCTGATACTGTGGGGTTTTCGTCAGGTACTCGCCGGCCGCAGTAAACAGGCCGTAGTCGCCGGCCAGGCGTATGCGGTGCAGGCTGCGCACAATCCCAATCGGCCGAAATTTGTGGTGCCCGGGTGCCGCTGGGTGGTGCGCGCCGTGGCTCTTGTGCTTTTTGCATACCCGACAATGCGAGGCGTTGTAACGCGCCACCGCCTCGCTGCGTTGAAACTCAAAAAGCCTGAGCTCGAGGTCCTCCTCGGCGCGAACGTGCAAAATAACTAGCGGCTGCAGCGCAGCAAATAGCGATTGCTTACGACCTAGCGGGCCTTTTTCGGTAACGCGCCAGCGTCGCAGCGCCGCCAGGTAATCGCCCTCGAGCTCGACCAGGGCGCGCCTGGCCGCGTCACGTGCTGCGGTATTCATGGGAGCTCGACCCCCACCGACGCGCACTTTTCGCGGTCCTTTAGCTGGCGGCCCAGGCATAGCGACCGCAGCGTTTCACGCTTGGCCTCGGTCGCGGCGTCCTCTGCCTCGGCCCGGTCGGCCAGGCCGACGGTGAGCTCGACCACGCGCGCAATTGCGTCCTCATTGATTTTTATTTGCCCCTCGCCGTCCGAGGCGCGGGCGTAGTGCCCCACCTGAAACGTTGCAAACGCGATAATCCCAGCCGCAGCGACCACGCCGGCGACGGTGATTCCGATGCTTGCCAAGGTTTTGCGCGTCATAGGTTGCCCCCTTACGGGTAAACGGCCCTAAAAACTAGCGTGATAACACCGCCTAACATGATTGCCGCACCCGTCGCCCAGGCTATGCGCGTGGTTAGCGCGCTCAGCTTGTCGTTGATTTCGTCGAGTGTGTCGGCGGTTTTTTCGTTTAGGGTGTCCTGTTGTTGCCGGCGTATGTCGGCCTCGCCACCGTGCTGCGCAATCCACGCTCTGACCTCGTCAAGCGTTTTCGGTCGGTGCTTTCCGTTTGACAATGAAACGCCCTCCAGATCGTCTGCCAGCGTGTAGCCGTCTGCGCCTAGCACCTGGTCGACCACGCCGTCAATCCTTATAGCGGTAAATCAACCGAACGGCCTTCGAAATTTCGTCCTCGACGTTTTGGCTCACGACCAGCACCAGGTCGAGGTCGCCGTTGCCGTCGACGACCAGGTCTATCAGCTCGGCGGCCTTTGCGGAGCGGTCGCGCACGGTGTGGATATGCCGCTGAATTTCGAGCAGCGGAAACTTTGTCGGTGTGCCGGGCATTTTCCCCCCTCGTGCATCATTTCGAAACCGTTGCGACGTCACCTTGCTGACGCTTACGGGATTGTGCCCGTAGCGGCACCCATGTCGGCCTTGATTGTAGACTCCGAGGCTGCGACCTGGTCACGTGCGGAAAGTTTTTGCTGTTTGCTGTCGAGGTCCACCATACCCCTCTGCATAAACCGGGTGGCGCAAATGTTTGCCGACCAGTCGGCTGGGTTGCCGAGCCGTACCTCGAGCATCGGGCAAAGTCGCGCAAAATGGGCGGTTTGATTTCCGGTAATGACCCTGCATGTATAGTCATCGTCAGCGGTTGCAATCGAAGCGACCAAAAACAGGGCGATGATTAGCGCTAGTTTTTTCATGCCGCACCTCATTGTATAATCAAATAAACGGGTTTCGTGGTCGGCGACGCTGTGGGCGTTGCGGTTGGCGTTGCGGTTGGCGTGGGCGTGGCGGCAGATTCAGCGGCGCGCCATTCTATCGCGTCAATGTTACAAGTCTGCCGCGCGCCAGGCGAGCCGCCCGACTTGTGGCAGGTAATTTTTACGCAAACGTCGGCTGCAGCGCTGATTAGGTTAGACGTCCAGGCCTCAACGTGAATTGCGCCGGGCTCGTCGGGCACGTCGATTTCGGGCCCGCCCTCGTGCAGGTCCGCACAATCGGTGCCGTCGTAAATGTCAATCTCAAACGTCGCGGTGCCGGTTTGTCCTGAGTCAAACTCGCTGGTAAAAATCGCTATTTCCTGGGCGTTGGCGCCATCGTCCAATGCCCCGGCCGCTGACGTGAATTGCAGCATATAGACAGGGTTAACGTTATTGCTGTCTGCGGTGCACCAGTCGCCACCTGGCGAGTCGGGGTCGTCGTCGAGGGTTTCGTGCGCGGTTGGGGTGCCGTCGCAATCGTTAGCGGTCGACGTGATTGTGCCGTTTGGGGTTTCTACCGTCAGGGCCCACGCGGGGGTCGCCAGTAGTAAAAGGACCAGCGGCAGCCAGCGCACTAATCCACCTCAACCGTTAGCACAATTGAAAGCTGGTCGACGTTGCCAGACTCCGACACCAGCACCACCGAAAGTTTATCATAGGCCACAAACCCGGTTGCGTTTAACGCGTCGTCGTCCGAGGGCGAGGTGGTACACGTGAGCGTCGTCGAGGCCACCGCGTCGAGGATTGACGTCGTGCAGGTATCGTCGCCGAGGTCCTCGCCATCGCATATATTGATAATAACGTTAGTTCCACCGAAGGCCTCGCAGCGAACCTTGGTCATTGTGCCCGTGAAAGGCGGCAGCACAATTAAAAACTCATCGTTAGTCGGGTTGGGCGACGGCACGAGAAGCTGAAACCCTGTCCTGGTGTCGAGGCTGGCGTGCACGTCGGCAGCCACGAGGCTATCGGCGTCGATTCCGGCGCTGCCGTGTGTGTGTAGGGCGTCGGCATTGCTGGCATCGGTCAGCGTGTCGAGCTCGGGCCCGGTGCCCGTGGTGTCGCTGTGCGAGGCCACGGTGTGCGCCTCGGCGTGCAGGTCGGTGAGCTCGGCCCATTTCGTCGCGTCAATGGTGACCACGTCGGTGGTCAGGTCGAAATCGGCCGCCGCGAGCGACACCAGGCGCAGGTCGACGCCCACCTTGGGGGTGGCTGCCGTTATGGCCAGGCCGCCGCCATCGCTCGAGTGCGTGTTGCTTTCGCCACCCGCTACACCGCACGCGCCGCCGGCGCCGATTATATCGCCGTTTACGTCAAACTCCGCACACTGGCCAGTCGTCGCCGTGCCGGTAATCAGCTTTAGGTCGATGCCAGACTTAATCGCCGTCGCGACCTCGGTTATAGCGTCGATATGGTCAGCCACCACCGGGTGCCCGGTGTCGGTGTGAACGTGTAAGGCGTCGGCGTTGCTGGCATCGGTCAGCGTGTCGAGCTCGGGCCCGGTGCCTGTGGTGTCCGAATGCGAGGCCACGGTGTGCGCGTCGGCGTGGTGGGCGCTGCCGCTGTGTGAGGCGTTTACGGTCATAGACTGGTATGTGCCGCCGAGCTCGCCAGTCATTGCAGCCGATTTGAAAAAGAACGGGTCCATAGCGCGGTTTGGGGTGAAGGCGTTAATCTCGGACGTCGTCCCGATTTCCATCGTGCCTCGAGCGATTACTGTCGCAGCGTCGACATTGAGACCCGACAGCGTGCCGGTAACGTCGGTTTCCAAATCAATAGGGTGCAGGTCGCCGATTTCCTGCTGCACAAACGCGGTCGAGGCGGCCGAGGTGTCGCTATCGTCTGGCGCCGCCGTTGCGACGTCGGCCGTGCCGCTCGTAAAATCGCTGGCACCTGTGAAATTATTATCCCCGGTTATTGTGTTATCGGAATTGAGGCCGACTTTGACCGCGTCGGAAAATGTTTCGAGGCCGTGCAAGCGCCAGCGGTCGTCGGTCCTATCCAATACCCATTCCGACGGGTAGTCCTCGAGGGTCGCCACGTCGACGTCGCCGCAAATTAGGTGCGGCGTATTGACCACCAGAAAGTCGCTGAAAGCGTCGCAATTCCCGTTGCTGCCGGCGGTGGTGTCCTCAACGCAATTGCCGCCAGGCGTGCCGCAGGTCTGAAATACGTCGGTGCAAACCGTCGTGCAATCAAAAATTAGATGATTGAGCAGGGTCGACCCGTCGGAGTCGCACAGGCCGTTTGGGTTTCCGGTATTTTCAGGCGGGCCGCCGGCGTTGAATAAATCGGTGCAGCCCTCGTCGGTCGAGGTCACCACCTTGATAACCTGGCCGTCCTGGCCACCGTAGAAATTTAGAATCGTTACCGGGGCAATCGTCGCGTGTGGAAACGACGTTGTCCCGTCGGCGTCGCAGAATGTATCGGCTGCCCCGACCCGCTGCGGCAGGGCAGCTGTCGACGTCGACCCGTCAAAATCGCAAAACCCGTTGGAGCTGCCCGAGCACTCGAAATTGCCGTCGGTGCAAGGGCTGCCAAAGCGGCTGTTGAAAACGTCAACACAGTGTGCATCGAAAGCATCGTTGCACTCAAACGAATAAAATAGCTGGCCCTGTGCGACGTTAGGCGTCGGGTCAGCCTCGGGGAAATACTCAGGCTCGCCTAAGCCTAGAAACCCGCGTGTAATAATATCGTCGGCGTGCGTTACGCCGAAAATCCTGGGGTTGATCTCGTGCAAAAAATTGCCGTCGTAATGCTCATCGTTTTTTTGAATGCCCGTCATTTGCCACAGCACGCCCGGGTTTTCGCCGCCACCCGTTACGCTTTGCCGGCTCGTAAACTCGATCCAGTCTTGATTAGACAGCGAAATGTTAGCCGTGCCGCAGACCAGCTCGGTGGACGTGGAGCAATGAAAAACAGTCGTCGCCCTTATGTCGATGCTGATAACCTGCCCGAACTCGTCCGCGTTGGCGTTGGTCGTCCCGTCGGAGTCGCAAAGGTTATCATGGCACGGCGCCGAGGCTGCGCACGAGGTTTGCGGCGGCCCGCCGGTATCCCAAAAATCGTCGCAGCCCCAGGAAAAATCATCATAGTTAGCCGTAATCGACGACGGCCCCACGAAACGCGACCCGCCCTTGACGTCGGGGGCTCCGTTGGCGAGCGGTAGGACCCGAACGCGATTCCAAACCGAATTGGCGTCGGACTGGTCGGTTACCCATGTCTCGGTAATGTCGAAGGTGTCAGCGGTGACCGCCTGCACCACCTCGGCGCCGTTGTAGTTGATTGTGCCGCGTATAACCAGGTCCTCGCCTACAGCTAGCCCGTGAGCAGTAGACGTCATGGTAATGTCGAGGCCGTTCTGCACCATTAGCGTAATTAGCGCGGGTGCAGCTTCCCCGTGGCGGCGCCCCTCAACCGCAAAATCGCCAGGCTGTTTTAGCTCGCCACCGGTGAGCGGTAGGTATCCGGTGAGCCCTGCCGTGTGATCGTGGGAATCGTCCGCGACCTCGCCGGCAGCGTCGAGGTCGGCCGCGTTGCTGAAATCGGTAATCAGCCCGGCCGAGTCGGCGTCGGCAATGTAGTGGTGCGCCTCGGTGGCTGTCGCGTCGCAGTATTCGAGCACGTCGAAATTGCTTACCGCCATCCTGCCGAACGTGCTTGCGCCGCAGGTAAGCGGCCCGCCGCCGATACTGTCGATAAATCCCGCTTCATCGCTTTCGGTGTTGATTGTGCCGCCGGTAACCGATAGGCCGTCGCCGACGTCGGCCTCGAGCAGCACGTCGGCGGCCAGCTTTGACGAGGCGATATTGGCACCGCCGGCCACGTCGGCGTCGACGATGCCCGAAATCCCAGCGCTCGCGTGCACGTGCAGGCCGTCCGAGTTGCTCGTATCGGTCAGGGTGTCGAGCTCGGGCCCGGTGCCCGTGGTGTCCGAATGCGAGGCCACGGTGTGCGCCTCGGCGTGGTGGGCGGTGCCGCCGTGCGTGGCGTTTACTGTAGGGGTGTCAATATCGCCGCCGAGCTCGCCGCCGGCCAGGGCGTAATTGCCCAGCTTGAGCGGCGTCACCGCGCGGGCGTCGTCGAGGCCGGCGTCGGTTTCGGGCTGGGTGGCGAGCTCGAGAATCCCCGCGACCAGCTCGGTGGCTGCCGCCTCGTCGGCGTGGTGGGCGGTGCCGCTGTGCGTTGCGGCCACCGTGGGGGTGTCAATATCGCCGGCGAGCTCGCCACCGACCAGGGCGTAATTGCCCAGCTTGAGCGCGGTCACCGCGCGGGCGTCGTCGGCCCCGGCGTCGGTTTCGGGCTGGGTCGCGAGCTCGAGGACGCCCGCGACCGACTCGCTGGCTGCCGCCTCGTCGGCGTGGTGGGCGGTGCCGCTGTGGTTGCTTTCGACCACCGTAACGGCAAAGGTGCCGGTGACGTCGCCTAAAAGAGGTTTACGGTGGAGCGTAAAAGGCACAACAACGTCGGACGTTTCGGCGCCGGCGTCGACCTCCGCCTGGGTCGCGAGAGTGGAAACGCCAGCGGCGCCAATGGTCGCGATTGTCACGCTCGAGCCGGGAAGCGTGCCGGAAACATCGGCGCCGAGGTCCACCTGTGTGCTGTGCGAGGCAATGGTGTGCGTTTCGGGGTGCAGGTCGGTGAGCTCGGCCCATTTTGTCGCGTCAATGGTGACCACGTCGGCGGCCAGGTCGAAATCAGCCGCCGCCAGCGACACCAGGCGCAGGTCGGCGAGCACCTTAGGGGTGGCCGCTGTAATGGCCAGGCCGACGCCATCGCTCGAGTGCGTGTTGACCTCGCCGCCGCTGGGTGCGTCAACCCAACTAGCGTTACCCTCTCCGTCGGTCTGGAAAAGCTGTAGGTTGGTGCCTTTGTTGTTTGGGAGCGTTAAAAACCAGTCTGTAAAAACCTCGTCTGGCACATCGACCTGAACAAAACTCCCAACGCCGGTGTCGTCATTTAGCCGTAACGCCCCGTCGGTGGGCGAGCCTATGCCGACGTCGCGGCCGATATTGACGAGCGCCGAACCCGTTTGCTGGCCGTGCACCAGTATGCTGTTATCGGTGGTGAAATTTCGGTTAATGTCAAACAACGCGCAGCGCTGACCGTTACAGGAAACCGACACGCCGCCGTCGCCGGGCACCGCCTGATAAAATCCGGTGTTAAGGTCTGACGACCAGACGAGGCTCGGCGCGCCGAACGTGCCGTCAGGTAGCTGCACTTGGGTGGTAAAAATGCTATCCGAATGCGAGGCCACCGTGTGCGTTTCGAGGTGCAGGTCGGTGAGCTCGGCCCACTTTGTCGCGTCAATGGTAATCACGTCGGCGGCCAGGTCGAAATCAGCCGCCGCCAGCGACACCAGCCGCAGGTCGATGCCCACCTTGGGCAGGGCGGCCGTAATGGCCAGGCCGCCGCCATCGCTCGAGTGCGTGTTGGTTTCGCCAGCACCGCCGGCAACGCCGCCCGAGTCGGGTATCCAAGCGGCGGCCAACGCCGACCACCTGCAGACATTCTCGCCACCGCCCAGGCCGGCATCGCCCAGGTTTCCGCATTCGGTGGGTGTGGCGGCGTCGATAATCACAATGCGCACGCCGTTGAGCTCGGGCGAGCAGACTAGCGAAATCACTTCGGCAACCGTGCACTCGACGGGTGCCCGAATGCCAGGTGTCGAGGGCCCTGGTGGTGCAAAGGGCTGCGCAAAGGTGGTCAGCGGTGCGAGGAATAGGGCAGCGACCAGCGCGAGGACCGCACCGGCTCGGGTCATGGCCGCGACGCTGCCGCGACCCACAGGCCGGCGACTCCGTCTGGATAGGTGGCCTCGACCCTTCGAAACGTATTGTTATACCGGTGCGGGTTGAATTTTCCCACCGGCACGTTGTCACCTGCGGCAATGGTGACGGTCGAGCTGTCATGCTGCACCTGGGCGTAGCTGCAGGCCCGCTGTTCGGTCAAGGTCACGCGCAGCGGCACGCCAGACTGATTAAAAACAATCAGCTTGCTGTCGCCGTCTTTGTTATCAAACTCGTCGCCGAGGACGTCGGCCGGCACCTGCACCACCGGGTCGTTTGGGCCGAGCAGGTCTAGGATTGCCACGCGTCACCTCGGCCCGAAAATGTCGCGGTAGCCACGAATGATAAAAAACGCGTCAAACAGATTCCTGGTTATCCCGTAGGAAATGGCTGGCGTTGCCGGTGTGGTAATGGGAATCTCGCCGTTTATTGCGTAAGGCGCCGAATCCTGCGACCCGTGAATCCGGCAATAAAGCAAAGCATCGTCGACAATCGAGGGGTCAGTCGCGCCCAATGTCAGGGTGCCAGTCGCTCCGTCGATTCCCAATACCACCATGCCGTTGGCCGTCGTGCCCCTGCCGGCCATATTGACAACCGCTGCAAATGCGGTTGCGGGCAGGTTAATGGGCAGGTTTGACCAGGTCGTTTTATCTTCCAAATCGGTGAGGGTCAGCTCGAATCGCAATCCCGCGTCGGGGCTTTTGAAAATGACCAGGCCGCCGGGCAGATATTGCGCCGGCGTAAAATTCTGGGCGCCGTTATTCCAGACGGAACCCACGTTGCGTCGCGTCACGTCGGCAGTTTTGTAACCGGCCTTTGTGCCGTCGGGCGGGTCGGGTGCGGTGGTCGAAATTTGCACGTCGAGAACGCCGGCGTTGTTCCGAACGTACAAATAAAGCGGCTGGTCGGGCGCCTCGGTGCCGTCGAGGTCGGTTGCCATGTCCCAAACAATTGGCCCGGCGTGATTAAAAAACACGTCGTCGATACCCACCTGCACGTCGGTGCCGTGCAGGGGTTGCAACTCAATAGTGCCGTTACCCGTAATCTCGAGGTGACCGCGCAGGGTGCCCTCGGGCAGCCCGAGCCCCACCACAACGTTGATTGCCGTTAGCAGGTCATTGTCACCACCGGGGCCCTTTGTTGGTGTGACGCTGCCGGCGTCAATGACCGCGCGCAAAATCGCTTGCAGGTCGTTGAGGAAATCGGGCGAAATAATGGTTGCCGGGTCACCACCGCCAGGGTTGCCAATCGTCCACCACCCTTCAGCGCCCGCCGCTATAATGGCGTCGCGGGTAGCCTTCGCGCTGGCGTTGTCAATCTTAATCATGCCGGGCCCTCGCTAGGTGTATAGAAACAGCAGGTGGATATGCGCCTGTTTGAAATCCTCGAGCACGCATTCGAGCAGGTCGTTGCCAAAAAAGGCCAGCGGGTCGCCAGCTGCAGACTGGCCCACCCGGGCAAACTGCACCGTTTCAAGCGCTGCGTTAATGCCCAGCACAAACCACCATTCTAAATCCCAGGCCGGCTCGCCCGCCGGGTCACCGGGTGCGCTCGGCGTGTATTCGGTTATCGTAATTGTGAACCCGACCGAAGCGGCCAGGTCGATATAATCCTGCGGCAGATACCCGCCCGCGTCGGTGATTTTGGCGGTTAGCGCTGAGCGCCGCAGGCCAATGGTTTGGCCGAGCTCAAGGCACGCGCCTGGCAGGTCGGCGTCAAACTCCCAGTCGGCTAGCAGCTCGGTGGTGGTCCTCGGGTCGGCCTCCTCGAGTAGCGCCTGGGCGCGCGATTCGACACGCGCGAGCTCGTCGCCCCAGGCCCACAGCAGATTTTTGAGCGTTGACGAAAGCGCCCGGCGAGGCCACGCAGGGCCGCGCGGCAGCAGATTGCTTAGCGCGTCGCGGTAATCCTCGGCGGAAAACACGTTAAACAAAGGTTACCGTGCCTCGCGTCGACAGCTCATCGGTGGCCGAAACCACGTCGGCGGCAGGCACCGTTACCGCGTTGTCAAACTCGCCTGCCGCGTTGGAAACCGCCTCGCGGATTCGCGACAGGAAAAGCGTACCGCCCGGTGTGGCCTCGCGCGCGTGCAGGTCGTCGAGCTCGGCCTCAACCGCGAGGCGTATCTCGGCCGTGTCGGGTGTTATGGTTATGGTGTAGGCCTGCGCCAGTAACGTGGGCGCAGCCACAATCATGTCGGCGGTGGCGGGTCGGCCGACGGTTTGCCCGCTCTCAGGGTCAACGTGGCTATTGAGGTAGGCAATCATGGCGGTGATTTCGCCGGCGTCGGGGAGTATCGAAACCGGGTCACCGTCCTGCACAAACAGCACCGTCACCTGTCCGATGCCCGGCATTTCGCCAAACGCCCACGCCCGCGTCGTGCCCGCGACCTCGAGCGCCCACGCGATATAATCAGACTCGTGACCCCCTCGAGGCGGCCGGCGTATCCGCAGCAGCACGCGCTCGCGCAGGGCGTCGTCGGTTTCCTCGTCAGAGCCGCCAATCAGGCCCCCCGTGGCCACCGTGCAGGTCGGGTCAACGCCCGGCGCTGGGCTGATAAACGTCAAGGTGACGCCCACCACGCTATTGGCATCGAAACCCACGTCTGTGCTGTCAAATGTCGCCACCGCCGTGCCGCCTGAAATCACGACCGTGCTCTGCACGGCAAACTCGACACCGTCGCCTCGGATAGCGAGCGCGCCGGCTGTGATTTCGGCGCCGTTAGTACCCGTGCAATCAACCGGCCCCGTCGCGACCGTGCCCGCCAGCCTCGCCACACCGCGCAGCGACGCGTGCCGCGCCAGGTGCTCGGTGTCGGCCTGGTCGACCAGGATTTGCCTCGAAATATAAACCTGGTGGCCATAGAGGCCGTGCACCGCGCCCGCGTTGACCACCGCGAGCACCCGCAGCACCGCGCGCCGCATGAGCGCGTCCGCGCCAGCAATGCGTGAGTTAATGTCGGCAATTGCGCGGTCGATCAGCTCGCTAAGGGTCGGTCGGCTAAAGGCCACTCTCGACGCCCTCCCAAACGAATGCGTGCTGGAACTCGACGCGCGCGGCGTCGGGCCGCACGATAATTACCTGCAAATTTAGCCGGTCGGGTTTTATGATTTCCGAGGTGACGTCAATTCCGGCCGCAATTCCATCCTCGACCAGCCACTCGAGCGAGCGCGCGACCTCGCGCTCGATTCGGGCCTGCAGCTGGGTCGTCAGCTTTTGGCGCTGCAACAGCCACAGCAGCGAGCCTATTTGATCGCCCTCAACCGGTGCAAAGGTATCGCCCCACCACCCGCGCCGGTCGCTATTTTCACTCGGCAGCCGCTCGTCGCGGCTCGCGCGGGCGTCGGTAAATAGCGAAATTGAAATTGCGGTGTTGAGGCCCTCCTCGGATTTCAGGTCGGCGCCCTCAAGCACCAGGTCAAACTCGCGCTCGGCCGCGCCGAAAACTAGCGCCACGTCCACAGCGAACCCCCTTGGTTAATTCGCAAAAACTTTAGATGAGCCGCCGGTAATGGTGGCGCCACCGCTGACCGCGTCGCCGATACGTGCCACCGCTGGGCCGCCGGCGCCGCCGAGGTTGACCAGGCCGCTGGCATTTAGCTGCACGTTGCCACCGTTGGCGGTTACCGCCACGCTGCCGTCGGCGGTTACCGAGGCGTCGACGTCGGCGTGCACCACCGCGTCGCCGCCGGCGTTTACCGTCACGTCGCCCGGCGTGTCGATAACAATTCCCGCGCGCGCGAGGTGCACCTTTTGGCCGAGGTCGTCATGTATCGCGACCTCGCCCTGGGCTAGCGTGATTTTCACCGTGCGGTCGGCTGTCGCAATCAACACTTGGTGGTCGTCGACGCCGCCGCAACTTATGGAAATGCCCTCGCAGCTGTCGGGTATCGGGTGCGAGGCAAACCCGTAATGCGAAAACATTTCCGCCGCTTGGGTCGTCGCACCACGTCGGCCAGTAAACTGTGCCGTGCGCAGCTTTTTGGATTCGTCGACGCGGGTAACCACCACCCGCGTAATCAGCGATTGAATAAAACCCCTGATCGGCTCGAGCGCCCGGTTGATTTCGTGAATTACAGCCAAGGCGCCACCTCCGCGCGTTTTGGGGTGTGGCTACCGGTCGGACCTCGTCGCGTTTTTGCAGCTGGTGCGATCCTCGAGCGCCGGTTTGGTCAAATTTCCGAGGTAATCCAGAGCTCGGGCCCGGCGGTGGTTTTTTCGGGAATCGCGAGCACGTCGAAAGCCTCCGGTCGGCCCAGGGTCAACCGAGCGCGGCGGCCGTTGCTGTCGCTTTGATAGTTGACACCGACCAGGAGCAACTCGCCGTCGACCTCGAGGAAATCGTCGACCACCCGCACCAGCGTGTTGGGTCGCCAGAGTGAGCCCTTGCTATTGCGCCAGTCGCGTACCGTGATAACCGGCCGGTGCGCCTGGCCGGCACGGCGGGCAGCTTCCCAACGCGCGCGCTCGCGCAGGGTTGAGTCGGTGCCCTGGGTTTCGGCCATTGCCACACGCGGCCGAAACCGCGTAACCAGCGGGTCGGTGGCCTCGCCCTGCGGCTCAGCCGCCTGGGTTGGCGCGAGCGTATCGCTGCCCTGTTGCTGGCCCTTGAAGCGGTACAGCGAAAACCGTTCGGTGCCCGAATCGGAAACGCCGGCCTGCAGGGCCTCGGTGCCCAGGACCACCGCCAGCGGCTCGCGCTCGCTCTTGGCCCGGGTTATCAGCACGTCGCCGTTGGGCTCGGAGACCAGCAGCACACCACGCTGCCGCGCCAAGCGCTCAAGGGCCGAAAATACCGTTTCCGAGGCCTTGATTGAGAATGTCGGGAACGGCTCGCTGACGTCAACGTCGGCCTTTACAGTGACCCCAAAGGGCGCCGCGAGCTCGGCTGCAATTTGCAAAATCGTGCGGCCCTGCCATTCGCCGGGCTCGTGGGTTGCCGAACAGTCGACCAGGTCCGCGGCCAGGCTGCGGCCCTTGACGCTTACTTCGTGTTGCATGGCGTCATGGCTGCGCACCACGTCGTCGACGTAGCCTTTTAGCACCAGCTCGCCCTCGAGCCACACCTCGCAGGCGTCGCCTCGCCTGGCCCGGCGGGCCAGCACGTCGTCGGGGTGTCGCTCGCTGGCTGTGAATTGAAACGACCCGGCCAGGCCCTCAATCGAGCGGTTGACGGAAACGCTTTTCCAGCCGCTAAAGGGCAGCCCGTCGACGTGGAGCTCTGCGCGCTCAGCCATCGGTCAAAACGTCAAAGGCGCCGGCTCCTGACAAAAACAGCGGGTGCACCACCTGGTTGCGGTCGATAATCTCGCCGGCGCGCTCGGCGTCGGCATAGAGTCGATAGGCAAAAACCTCGGCCGGCTCGGTTTGATCCGGCGACACCGTGATAACCCGCGCCGCCGTGGCGCCCTTGGCCTTGATACTTTCCGAGCTCACAGCCAGTAGCGCGCGCAGCTCTCTAAAGGCGTCGTCATCGCCGGCGACGCTCGCGGCCTCGAGCTCGGCGTCGATCAGCTCGAGCAGCAGGTCGCGGGTTTCGGCCGCCTCGCGGTCGCTCACAAAAGCAATTTCACCGGCCGCCCGGGCTGCCTCAACCGCCCCCGCCCGGCGCGCCAGGCTGGCGAGCGCGTCCTGGTTTCGAGCGGCGCGGATACGGTTTACGGTAGAGCTCGAGGTGGACTGCAACGCGCGGTCGACGTCCGACACCTCGAGCATACGCTCAAACCGTAGTTTGGGGTCGGGCTCTAGCACGGCCAGGGCGCCGGTAACCGCGACCAGGCGCGGGCCGAGCTCCGAGGACGTCCGCACCAGGCGCGCCGACTCGCCGATAATGGCGCGCAGCTCGAGCTGCACCTCGCTGGCTCCGCCGATAGCCTCGACCCGGTCGGCCACCCGGTCGAGCACGTCTACCACACCGCCCAGCACGAGCTCGCCCTCGGTTTGCAAAAACGAATTTCCCGTCAGGGTGTCAAACCCGAGGGTAAAGGCCTCCTCGATTGCCGAAATGACCGACTCGAGCACCGGGCCGAGCACCGGCACGTTGCCCCGTATCGGCGCCGGCACCACGTTAGAGCCGGCCTCGGCAAACTCGAGGTCGAAACGAGCAAACGCGCCCTCGCGCATGTTTTCGGTCAGGCGGAATTGCTCACAAATTACCTGGCGGGTGCCGAGCCACCGGTCGACGTACTCGCCGGGCCCGGCTCGCTCGCAGGCGTCGAGCAGCGCGTCGCGGCGGGTGGTGTAATCGTCGCCAATCACAAACGCGCGCACCGAAAAACGGCGTGCCTTGCGGCCCAGGTCCTCGGTAAAGGGCACGTCGCGGCGTGGGTACTCGTGCACCACAGCGCGGCGGCCGGTGGCAAACCCGCGCTCGATAACGCCGAATTGGACGCCCCTGAAACTGGCTTCCTCGAGCGTATCGCGCCAGCCCACGGTTAAAAACCAGCGCCAGGCGCGAGCGTGAGCCCAGTCGATACGTCGAGCTCGAGGTTGCCTGCCGTGCTTTCCGCGCGCTCGACGCGTGGCGCGCGATCCTGCGCAATCGACACCTCGAGCCGGCCCGACAGGTTGCCACCCGCACCACCAGGTGCGAGGGCAGCCGCAGCACCAGGTGCCCGAGCGCCTAGCGCGGTGCCCGCTGTCGCCGCCACACCGGGCGGCGCAGCGGTATCGAACCCGAGCCGGGTTTTAATGAAATCCGGCAGCGCGTCGGCAAAGCCTGAAATGCCGCGCTTGAGGCTCGACCAAAATTCCTCAAACCAGAGTTTTAGCGGTTCCCAGCTTTTGCGCAGCTGATTCGCAGCCAGGCCCAAAATGGTCACGCCCGCAATGACCAGCCCTAGCGGTGTCAACAAAAACGCCGCCGCCAAGGCCAACACCGAAATAACCAGCTTGGTGGCAATGACCGCCGCGACGATTTTGATAACCCCCGCCATGCCGCCCAAAACCTCGGCGGTTTTTTCTATCCGAGGCAGCAGGTCGCGCACGACCGAGGCCGTGGTTTTAATTCCATCGACCAGCTTATTGAGCCCGTCGAGAAAATCCTTTTTGATTACCTCGCGGTTGACCAGCGACCACTTAAGGAAAGCCTGTGACGTTTCCAAAATCTCGGGCAACAGGTCGCCACCGATAGACAGCGCCAAGCCCTTAAACACCGCGCCAATATCGGTAAAAACGTCCTTTGTGATTTCGCCCTTGCGCACCGTTTCCTCGTCGAGCACAAACCCGAGCTCACGCGCGCGCTTTCGCATCTGGTCGAAAGGCTCGAGGCCGTCCTTTACCGCGTTGGCCATCAGCTGGCCGGTGCGCCCAAAGGCCGCGTTGGCCAGCGCTGCGCGGTCCATTGTATTTTCGGTTTCGGCCAGCTTCGTAATCAGCAAATCAAATGCCTCGGTGGCATTGTCAGCGTTGACGAGCTGCGTCAAAAATTCCGTGTTGGTTTTTTGCAGGATGGTAAATAGCGTGCCGCTGCCAGCGCGCAGCTCGCCTATGGTTTTGCCGAGTTTGATTAGGCCCTTGTCGGTTTTTTCTTGAGACACGCCCGCGCGGTCGAATGCGAAACGGTACTCCTGCAAGGCCTCAACGCCGATGCCCGCAAAGTCGGCAGTTTTCGCGATTTCGTCGGTAGCGTCGACAAAGTTTTTGATAGCCGCCCCCCCTGCAGCGACCAGGGCGGTGCCGAGCAGCGCGGCGGTGCGTGTCAGGTTGGCCAGCTGGCGGCCGACGCCGAGTGCGGCAGCGCGCAGGCGCTTGAAACCCGAAACGCGGTCGAGGGTCCGCAGCCGCGCGGTCACCTGGCGTATTGGCTTTTGCATTTTGTCGATTCGCCGCGAAATCCTGGTCACCGGTGCGCTGATTTTATCAACGCCCGCCAGTACCAGTTTGAGCGGCTTTAGTCGCGGCATGGCTTATCCGGTCCGCCTGTCGACACCAGCGCAGGAAATCGCCCGGCGTCAATCCCCAAATTTCGCTTGGCTGTATATGAAAAAATGCCGCCAGCTCGGCGGCGGCTTCCCAAAGGTCCGCAGGCGCTAACCTGGCGGCCCATCCTCCGTCAAGAAGTCGCCAAAAAAAACCTCGGCGACCCCCTGGCACCTAATGAAATCGCGCGGGTGCATTTTGTGCACGTCGGCAGGGGATAGGTTGGTCATACGAGACACCAGGGCGATGCTTTTCGCGACGTCGCCCTTGTGTTGGTCCATGACCTTGAGCATTGCGACGGTAGGCTCGACAAACTCGAGCCGCTCGACCAGCTCGCCGTCGGGTCGGCCAATCGGCCGCGCGAGCGTAAACCCGGCCTCTCTCCATTCGAGCTCGAGCTCATTGGTTGCGGTGGGTGTTTCTTCTTCCACGTATCCCCCTGTCGGCCGTTATGCGGCCAGGATTTCCTCGGCACTATCGCCCACAAATCGGGTTTCGATAGTGCCCTCCTCGCTGCCCGAGGTTGCCGGCGAGGCCTGCGAAGCCTTGCGCAACACCACCGCCTTGCCGTTGGCGAGCTCGGCCACCACCGTGGCGTCGTTTACCTGGGCGAGGGCCTGCGTGTCGAGGTCGCCCCGGTCGCGTATTTCGAGCTCCATTAGCGACGTGCCAGGCGTGACCTTGAAACCGTGAAACCGATCCGCGCCGATGAGCTCCTCGAGAATATCCTCGCCCAGCGAATAGGCGATATTTCCCACCACGTCGAAACGGATTCCGTCGATTGTCAGCGCGAGCAAACCCGCGCGCCTGAGCGATGCCATGTCTGTGCCCCCCTCGAGGCGCGCACGCGCGCCGGGTTTTTGGTTTAGAGTCGGAACTGCAGCAGCGTGCCGACCTGCCGCAGCTGATTGACCAGGTCGGGCGGCAGCAAAATGTCGAGCCGGTCGGGGTTGGTGGTGTTGCGCTCGACGATCAGGTCGGCTTTGAATTGCGACACGTTTTCGACATAGCCGGCCTGTTCCCAATCGCGGAAAATCGCGATTGCCTCGGACCTCGCGAGCTGCGGCGTAACGACCGCCTGGCCGCTGCCGATTTCCGCGTCATCGCCGGCCAGCTTGTGCCGGCCAAACTTCGTCGAAAACCTCGAGCGGAATTGAGCGCGCAGCAGCGAAAGCGTCAGCTTGGTGTTCAGGTTGAGGTAGGCGGTGTCAGGATTCGATGCCGGGTCGGTCTGGTAGGTGGTGATAAGCCTTTGAATCCGCATGACGCCGGCTTCGTCGGCCTCGAGGGTCGAAATGCCGTTGTGCAGCAGCGTGTCGAGCTCCGAAAGCGTCGGCCGGTCCTCCTGCCGAGGTGCCAGGATGCCCGCCAGCGGCAGCGTTTGAAACGGCCGCGCCGGGTCCTGGTTTCCCTTGTCTGCGACCTGGCCGAGTACCGCACCCACCAGCGAGGCCGCGAGGGCCTCGACGGCGGTGCCGCCGACAATGACCGACTGTTCGGAATTGCGCGCGCCCCCTAGGGTGACGCTGTCGGTAATGTTTTGGTTTGTGGCCGCCACCACCGTGCCGTCGTTTTGGCGAATCGGGCCCCACCGGTCGACCAGCTCGACCTCGAGCGCGGCCACCTCGACGGGGTCGCGGTGCGGAAAACCGATCAGGTGGTATTGGGTTTCGCCCAGGCCCGCCAGCAACGTGCTGACCGCATAGGTGCCCACGCCGGGCGTGGTGGCCGCAAACGCGCCAATGGTGATACCCGCGGGCAGCTCCTCGCCCTGGTGGAAATTGATTCGCACCGGCATATCGTCGCCGTCGACGCCAGCCCATTTGACCGTCAGGCTGAGCAGCCCGGCGACGTTGGCCGCCGTCACCGGTAGCGTGCTGTCGGCGTTTACTGCCAACACCACCGCCGCCGCAACTTCGGTTTCGGTATCGCCCGAGGCCACGTTGACCGCGATTCGCTCGCCGTCGACATAGAGGAAAACCGTCCCGGCTGCCGTGGCGGTGCCCACAAACGTAGCTGCGATAATGGCCGCCGTGCCGCTCGAATCCCACGGTACCGCCCACACCTCCGTGAAGCGGTTATTGGCGCGAAATTTCCGGTACATGCGTGTCAGCTGACCGCCAGCGCCAAACAAAAGCTCGGCCTGGGCCTGGTTTGTGAGCAGCAGCGGCACGGCCTCGGTAGCGCTGCCGGCCACGGTGGCGTTGACGCCCATCAGCAACACTTTGAAGGGCACCACGTCGAGGCCCTGCACCGCGCGCGACGGGTCAAATTCGACGTGCACGCCCGGCGTGCGCAGCGTTACGGGAAAACTCGAAAATGAAATTGGCATTGCTTACCCCTCCTGTGTCGCGGCGGCGCCGCGCTTGGCCCGTGCAGGCTTTGCCTTTGCCGGGTCGGTAATAGTCAAATCGCCGTCAGCCGCTCGGCGAATCCAATAAATTGATTCGTTTACCTCGCAGCCCTCCTCGGGCACGCGTCGGCTAGAGCTCGCAAACACTGGCCGTTTGCCGGGTTTCGGTTTTACGAAAATGCGCCGCATTCGGCCCCCCTCAAGGTGCTGTTAGGTCGACAGTATCGACCGCGTCGACGGTGTCGGCGGTGTCCTCGACCAGGTCGTAGGTAACCTGTAGCGTGTCGAGGTCAGGCACCAAAATAGAATCATCCTGCTGAGTGTGGTAAATCGCATCCCACCGCATACGCAAAGCGCCCAGCGTTATGGCACCGTCGCGCACCGGCTCGGTGCGCTCGACAAACCCCAGCTCGAGGTCCTCGAGCCGCTCGCCCAGGCGGTCGTCGATCTCGACCAGGCTTTCGACCTCGGCCGAAATCACGTCGAGCACGTCGTCGAAATCCTCGCGGACCTGGGCGACGAGCTCGACCCAAATTTGCAGCGTGCGCCGGGTTTCGGGCGGCGCAGCATTGAAAGCCTCGAGCTCCTCGTCGCCCGAATAAATCAGGATTGCCGGCAACACGTCCTGGCGCAGCGTGCCGTCGGCGTCGTGCATGGCCAGGGGGAAAATCCGCGAGCGGTAAACCCGCTGGCCTGCCAGGGTCGCGCCCTTGATTGCCTGCTCGAATCCGCGTCGGATTTCAATTCGGGCCAGGGCACCTAGAAAGGGCGGCAGGTCGGCCATCAGCGCAGCTGCTCGAGCTCGAGCCGCGCGCCGCCGTCGCCGTCAGGCTGCACGCTGCGCACCACGTAAACCAGCGCCCCCACCGAAATCTCGGCGTCCTGTAGCGGCAGCGCACCGACCACGTCGGTAAAATCCTGCAGGCGAACCCCTACAGCGGGCACGGTGGTGTCAACTGGTACCCCCGTGTCGAGGTCAACCGCGGCGTGCTCCGCGTCAAAAATGGCGCGGATTGCAAACGCGGTAGGCGACCCGGGCGGCGTATAGGTAACGTCGCCGTGGTCGAAAACCTCGACAGCGGGCACTAGCGCGCAATCGGCGAGCTCTGGCCAGGCCATCGGAAAACCTCGAGGCCGGCGTGCAGCGGGTGCCACACGCCGGCCAGGGGGTTAGAGGTCAATTCCCATGCCTGTCAAGACCACGTCGACCACCAGCACGCCGTTTCCGGCGGCAATGGTCGCAAAACCGACCAGCTTGTGCGTGCTGGCGATGAGCGTCAACCGGTCGTTTCCGTCGTCCCAATAGAGCAGGGCGCCAGGTGTAACCACGTCGGTGGTCAGTTTGGGCAAGGTCCACACACCTGTGCGTTTCACTTGCAGGTCGGCACCGCTCAGCACCGTGCTGAGTGCCACGCCGAAAAGTTTTCCGACCAGCACACCGTCACCGGTGGTTTTGTCGGCCGGCGCGATGAGCTCGAGCACGTCGCCCTTTTGCACGAAATTGTCAGCCATTGCTTTGGTTCTCCCGTGATCGCTGCGCGCAATGGTGCAGCAAACGAAATGCCGCCGGCATGGTCAGCCCAGGCCGGCGGCGGTGTCAATCAATCAGGCGCGTTTTTTCTACGGGCCGTCGTTTTTGTAGAGGCCCCTGTGGTCGATAGCCTTCACGCCGAAATCGAGCCGTGCCTTGAGCTCGACACCGTCGACCTCAAAGCCCTGCCGCGATTCCGTCATTAGGCCCTCTTCGCCCTCGAGGAACGCATACTCGACGGTGTCGATTGCCGCCGGATCGCCCGACAGATACCAGGCGGTCGGGGAATCCGCGTCGAGCCGTGGTTCGGCGATGGGCTCGAGCGTGCCCGCAAACGGGTTTGTGTCCGTCGTGGCACCTGGCCGCAGCATCGACTCCGAAATGGGCGCCACCGTTTGCTGTGCGACGGTTTCGAGTGCCGCCGGCACGATCAGGAAACGAGGCGCGATATTCAGGATTGAATCGGTATTGAGCCCCGTCTGCAGCCGCATGAGCGCCCGCGCGACCCCCAGGCTGGCAATCGAAATCGCCGTCCCCGGGCCCGTGGTCAGGTTGCCGTGTGCGGCAGCGAACAACGCCACACCGTCGGCCATATTGGCGTTTGCGGTAACTACCGCATACACCAGCGTGCTCTCGAGGTCGGCCGAGGCCCTGCCGAAAATGGCCGGCTGGCGGGCGAGCGCGTCCATGTCGTCGTTGACGATAAGCTGACGCGTCAGCCCGACAATCAGGCCATACGTTACCAGGGCGTAAACCTCGGCTGAATCGGCGACCTCGGCGTAACGAAACTCACCGTGCTCGCCGACCTCGACCAGCGGCGACGCCTGGCCGAACTGCACCCGGCTGGCCGGCTTGAAATCGGGCAACGTTGCCCGACGGCACCAGGCCGTAAACGTCCTGGGTGCACCGGTGTAGGCGTCGCGCAGGCTCTTGTTTGCGACGTTGGCCACGACGTTGGGCAGGTCGGAACCGCCAACCGTGATTGCCCGGCCCACCATTTCCATTTTGGACATGCCGCGCGCGGTTTCACCCGTGCGCTCGAGGCAAGCCCTTGAGATTTCCACCAGCGACATGCCGACGAAATCGCGGCCCGGCTCGGTCATTTCGTAGCGCCCCGGGTCGTGGCGGTGCAGCAGCGCGGCCGTCATCGCCTCGCGCCGTGTTACGTCCTCCTCGAGGCCCCCGCGAGGCATGAGCCCCGCGCTACGTGCCGGCAGCGCGTCAGACGCGCTCGCCAGCTGCTCGAGGACCTCGGCGCGTGCGGCGTCGAGGGTCAGGTCGGCCCTGGCCACCATTTCGTCGCCCACGCTGACCTCGAGCCCCGCCTGCCTTACGGCCGTGCGGATACCCCCTGCCCTGGCCCGCTCGGCCTCGGCGCCCGCGTTGCGTGCGGCGTCGACGTCGGCCTGGGTCGGCCCTGCCGGTGCCGGCGCTGCCGGCTCCACCTCGAGCCCAGCGGCGCGGACGGCCTCGCGGCCGGCATCGTCGAGGAGCTCGTGCAGGGTGTATTTGTAATCGAGCGCGCGGATTTCTTCCGTCGCCCCGGTGCTGCGGATTTTGACGCGGATCATGGTTACCCCCTCCCGGGTTTGTTGAGGCGCGAGACTCGCCGCGCGTGAAATTGGCACACTGACCAGGCACCGCGTGGGTGCCCTGTCATGGTTTCGAACCGTGGCCCCAGCGTCGGCGCCAACGGGCGTCGAGCTGACCTCTAGCGGCGTCCAATGGCGCGCCACGTAGAGCGGTGCGTCGAGGTCGAGCTCGCGGCCCTCGTCGCTGCGGTCGTCGATTCGCTCGTAATGCTGGACGGAATAGCCGACCGAAACCTGGCGCAAAATGCCGTCGGCGACGTCGCGCTCGATAGGCGCGACGTCCTCGCGCTGTGAAAACCGCGCTTTGGCAATCCCCGCCCAGGCCTTTGGTTTGCCGTCCTCGGCCCGGGCCAGGTAGCCAGGCAGCGCCCGGCCGGCGTTCTCGTCGAGCTCCTCGAGCCAGCCTTTTTCAATCACGCCCAGCACGTCGCCAACCGACCAGCGCGAGTGGCTATTGAGGAAAGGCGCCCCCTCGAGGCGCGACAGGTCGACCGCCTCGGGCGTAACGTCGAGCTCCTCGTAGTAATCGCCGTCCCAACCGCGCCGCATGACCCGCGCGCCGGTGGTAAACGTAACCTCGACCGTGTGCCGGTCGCCGTCGTAGCTCGAGCCGATAACCGGCGCCTCGCGGACCATTGCGCCGAGGTCGAGCTGCTGCTGCGCCACCAGGCCGCCGCGCCGGCCGTAGTGCAGGTGCGCCTCGCGTCGGGTCAGCAGCACGCGGTGCAGGCGGGCGTCAAATTCGCCCTCGGTAATTTCGCGAATGTCGCCGCCGAGTATTAGCTGCACGAGCATGTTTTAACCCTCCGATGGCTCGGCCGGCTCGCTGGTGCCGCCGTCCGAATCAATTTCCGTTTGCATCATCCCGGCCCGTGTGGTTTTTCGCGGGTCGGTGTCGAGCGTCAGCCCGAGCCGGTCGAGCTCGCCGGCAAACTCCGCGAGCTCGGCCAGCTGGTCGTCGCTGTTGTGGCCGTACCGGTTGATAATCTGCTGCATACTTTCAAAGCCCGAGCGCGCCAGCAAAATATCGGCCTGCGCGTCCTTTAGCGGCTCGATAAACGGCCACCGTTGCGCGGTCCACTCCGCGCCAATCGAGCCCTGCCCGAGCGTGCCGCTGACCTGGGCGAGTAGCATTGCCCGCCGCCAAATAGGCCGGTTAAACCCACCGTTGACAACGTGGGCCTGCACGGCCTGGGCCCAGCGTCGAAATTCCTGCATCCCGGCGCGCAGGCTCGAAAAATTGACCCCCGACAGGTCGCTGGTGAGCTGCTCGTAGGTAACATTGGCCCCGGCCGCTGCGCCGCGTAGCTCGGTCTGCATGTAGGGTTGATAAGCGCCCGAGTCGGGCGGTCGGCCAAACTCGACACCCTCGCCCTGGTATAAATATTCAATCATGCCCGGCTCAATTGCGTCGGTACGCACGCCGTCGGTGGTGGTTTTTGCAACGCCAATCGGCGAGCCGGTCGCACCCTCGGGTCGGGTAACAAAGGCCGCAAAGCACGCCGCGACCTTTTTACGCCACAGCTCGGCGTCGGCGTACTCGTCGAGGTCACGCATTCGCAGCATAATTGACGCCAGCCAAGGCACGCCACGCACCTGGGCGGGTCGGGTTTTCCTAAAAACGTGGATGATATTTCGAGCTGAAAACCGTTTCGAGACAAACTGCCCACCGCCGCCTAGCGACTGGTCGCCTGGGTGCGTGGGAAATAGCCAGTACGCAATGCGCCGGCCCATGCTGTCAAACTCGACACCGTTTAGAATCACGCCGCCGTTATTGACGCGCTGGATTTTATTGGTGTCGATATGGTCAGGCTCTAAAATCTGCAGCTGTAGCGGTATCGGCAGGCCAGCCGCCGGGCGGCGATTGCGCAAGAGCACCAGACACTCGCCGGCCTCGGCGGTAGTCCTCATAGCGAGGGCCTGCAGGCCCGCAAAATCCAGCTGCCCGTCGGCGTCACAGACCGCCGACCAGTCGAGCCAAAGGGCATCGGCGGCCTTATTGCGCGCGTCGTCGCCGGTTTTCGCGCGCGGCATAATGCCGGTGCCGATGATATTCGAAACCAGCTTTTCAATCGCGCTCGAGGCATACCCGTTATTGCGCACCATGTCGCGGCTACGCGCGCGCAGCTTCGCGAGCGCCGGGCCAATTTCAGCGTTGGCCGACGCGCCTGTGGCGTGCCACCCGGCGGTGCGCCTCGATACCGAAGCGCCCTCGTAGGAGCGCTGCAAAATTTGCGATTGCGCGCGTGCCTGCAATCGAGCCACGCCGCGACCCGGCGAAAAATAACCCACCACTTTGTCGAGTGCGTTTTGCTTGAGCTCGACGGGCGCCAAAATGGCCGAGCTCCTGGTGCCGCCGTCGCCTCGCCGGGGGTAGTCCATTTAGAGGCCCTTCGAAAATTCGGTCAGGCCGGCACCGGTGCCGACGGTGCCCGCGAGGCTTTCCGACATACGCGCGCGCAGCGAAAGCATTTCGTCAATGTCGCGAAAAACCGTCGTTTTGCCGTCATAGGAAATCGACCGCGCGCCGGTGCTGATCGCCTTGTCGAGGGCGTCGAGCTGGGCCTGGGTAAATTGAGCCACGCGCTAGCGCCTCCTCTGCCAATAGTCAGACCGCGATTTAAGGCGCCGGCCTTCGCGTGGTTTCCGTGCGCTCGCAGCTGCGAGTGCCTGCGCTGCGCTGGCCTTGGCCTCGCGCTTGGCGGCCGGTGTCGCGAGGAGCTCGCCGAGCGCGTCCACCTCGGCGTTGAGGTCTAGCCCGTGCATGTTTCGCAGGCCGCAGAGCGCGGAATACGCGTACACCTCGAGGTCGAAAGCCTCGTTTCGAGGCCGAATCTGACGCCAAACCCGCTTTGCGTAGCCCCTCACGTAGCGGGTTTGTGGCCGCTCGCTGGTGAGCTGTTTGCAAAACTCGAGGTCAAAAAGCAGCGACAAATGCAACGACCCGGCACCGGGTGGCAGCTGGCCGATGCGCTTATAAACGACGTCCCGGGCAGCGTCAACGCCAATTGCAAACAGGTCTATTTTGCCCAGGTTTTTGCGGCTCGCGCGGCGTGGCCACACCGGGCGACCGCCACCGCCGACGCCCTTGATTGCCCAAATCCGCCGGCCGAGCCGGTCGCGGCAAAAATCGTAGGCCGCCTGGGTGTGGCCCTTTTTGCCGCCGGTATCGACGCAGACCGCGGCAATGTGGATTTCGAGGCCGCTCGCGTGCTCGCGTGGTGCGGCCAGGAGCTCGTCGAGCTGCTGCCACACCTTCGGGCCGCCTGGGTCACCGCGCAAAACGTGGTGCTCGCAGGCCCAGCTTTCCTCTCCGCGGCCCCAGGCTTTAACGTAGAGCTCGAGCCAGGATTTTTGGACGTCGACGCTCGCCGTCAGCAGGGCCGCCTCGGCAGGCACCTTGGGCCCGTAGTTTTCGCGGCGGTTATAAATTGCGTTGGGGTCGAGCTCCTGCTCGGCCCGATCTTCCCAGGTTTCGCCCAACACGGTATTGACGAAAACCTGCAACAACGTGGGGTCGTGCTTGGCCTCTAAAAAGGCGGCGGCAATGTCCTCGAGGCTGGCCCAAGGTGAATAAATTTCTGATACGTGAAACCCGGCGATCCCCCTCGAGGGTTTTGTCGCCCGCCATTGGCCCCACCGAATCGACGCGCGCCGCTCGCCGTCTGTCCACTCGCCCGCGCAATGCTCGCAGACGTACCAAGCCCGGACCACGGCCGGCGTGGAATCGCCCGCGTCGGGCTCGGTTTGTTCCCATTTCACACCAAAGGCCGCGTCGGGACCGCCCCATTTCAAGCGTTGAAACGCACCGCAGCGCGGGCAGGGCACCTCAAAAAACCGCTGGTCGCTGCGGGCAAAAGCCTTTTCGATTCGCGACAGGCCCTTTATCGTCGGCGTCGAAATCAAAACAATTTTGCGGGTGCGCCGAAAGGTGGTCGTCCGCTTTCGGGCCAGCGCAACCGGGTCGCCCTCGCTGCCGGCGCTGGCAGGAAAACCGTCGACGTCGTCGCAGGCCACGACCCGCATCGGCCGGCCACGCAATGACCTGGCGGAATTGGCGCCGCCGATGGTAATTCGGCCGCCTGGGTAGCGCTTCTCGCGTATCCGGTTGCCGCTATCGCGCGATTTTGGGTCGGAAACTTTATCGCGCAGCACCGGGCTATCGCGAATCATGGTCGACAGCCTGGCCTTACTCCACTCGTCGACGAGCTCGAGACTGGGCTGCACGACCAAAATCGGCGCCGGGTCCTGGTCCATGTGGAAACCGCACAGGTTGAGCAACACCTCGGTGCCGCCGACCTGGGCGGATTTTTGCAACACCACCTCGTCAATCGAGCGGTCGGTGCAGCAGTCCATGATTTCGCGCAGGTATTCGGCCCGGGCGGTCAGCCAGGGCCCGGGCTCAGCGCTTGCCTCGTCGCTTAGAAACCGGTTTTGATCGGCCCACAGGCTCAGACTTAGCCTTGGTGGCGGTCGCAGCCTTGCGCTTTTGCTTTGCGCCAGGCCCTCGCGCAGCCTTTCGAGCGTGGCCGACAGCGACTCGAGCGGCGCGTGGGGGTCCTGGTCCGTCGCCGTCGCCGGTGCCGCCACCCGATAGCCCCCGCAACACGTCGTCGACCACCCGCTCGAGCTCGGCAATAATGGCCGGCTCGGTGGCCCCGTTGGTGACCTGGGCCCACAGCTCGGCACCAATGCGCGGCGGAATTGAGGTCAACGCACGCCGTACCGAATCGTAGTCGGCGCCGACAATCTCGAGCACGTCGTCGACACGTAAAACCTCGCCGCGCAGCTCTGCAAGCCTCAACTCTGCCAGCTCGAGGCTGACCTGGGCCTGGCGGCGCTCGATTGCCTGCAGGGTGCTGGGTTTGACGCCCTCGCGGCCCGCGATTTCCGCGCGCTCGAGCAGCCAGGCCAGCACCGGCGGAATTGTGAAAGCCCACGCGGTGCCTCGGCTTTTCCCTTCCTCGCGCTCGGCAGGGCAACCGTCCTTGGCCCAGCGCGAAACCGTGCCCCGGTCGACGCCGAAATGGTGGCTTAGCTCCGTTGCGCTGTAGGTTTTCGCTGCCACGCGTGCCTTACTTGGCCCTCGGTTGCTGCTGCAGGGCTACCCCCACATGTTCACTAACACTAACGAAACGTTGCGCCTCCGGCGTTACC
>Ga0255058_10000154_pt1 | contig 40319 bp, 34 predicted proteins | sample Cases_109_9_MG_FD_188637 | JGI IMG/M metagenome (GOLD analysis project Ga0255058, IMG submission 188637) | Seawater microbial communities from Amundsen Gulf, Northwest Territories, Canada - Cases_109_9 | ecosystem: Environmental > Aquatic > Marine > Gulf | place: Canada: Northwest Territories...
TTCGGTACTGGTAACTGGTAACTGGTAACTCGCGACTCCGGACTCGCGTCTCGCGTCTCGCGTCTCGCGACTCGCCACTCTTGTGTTGTAATAGCGACTGCCATGACCAGTCCAGCTGCGATAGAACTGCGGGATCTCCTCCGAGAGGTCGACGCGGCGGTCGCCGAACCCGCCATCGGGCCGCTGCATCGCCTTGTCGACGAGACCGGCTTGACCCCCAATCTGGTGGTGGCGCTCGTCGGGCCGACCGGTACCGGAAAGTCCGCGCTGTTCAATGTGCTCGCCGGTGCCGAGATAGCCGCCGTAGGCCCGATCCGGCCGACGACAACGGACGCTGAGATCTGGCCGATTGGCTCGCGGGGACTGATACTGATCGACACACCCCCGTTCGAGCTGGATCCCGACGGGGTGACCCACGCCCTCGACCGAACCGACCTGGCCGTCGTTGTGCTCACGCCCGAACGGTACGCGGACGTCATCGTCCGCGACCTGACCATGGAGCTGGAGCGTCGGGGCGTGCCGACCGTCGTTGCTCTCAACCGGATCCCCGACGACCCGGCGCTGGCGGCAGCGATCACGGTGGATGTGATTGCTTCGCTCGAAGGTGAGTTGACGATCGTTCCGGAGTCGGCAACCGGCAACATCCACGGTGCGATGCTCAGAGACCGCATCGCCGGATTGGGTCGCACCGAGATCGTCGCCAGGCGCGATCTTGGCGCCGCGGTATTCGTGGAGGATCAGGTGGAGATGATCGCCCAGCAAATCGAAGATCATGACGTACATGTCGACGAGCTCGTCGACATTGCCGAGCGGAACCTCGCCGACGCCCGCATCGATCGTGGGCGCCTCGCAGCCTCCGCACGACTTTCGTGGCCGCTTGCCTCCAAAATGCTGCTCGATACCGTCGCAACCACGACGACCCGGGCCATGGAGTCTGTGGTCAAGGACCCCTCGCTCCACCCAAGGGTTGGAGCCGTGGCCCGCGACGCAGCCGAGGCCGCCGGTCCCCTTGACGCGGCACCCCTTGATGCGTGGAAACAAGAGATCACCGATGGCGCAGTTGCCCGGATGCGCAAGCCCTCATTCCACCCACTGCAGCGCAGGGCCGTCGAGCAGCAGATGTGGCGTCTCGCCGCCGACCTCGCCATGCTCCCGGATCGAAGGATTCGCTCTGCGCTCGGGGATCAGGTCGCCGACCTGCGCATGGCGGGAAACCACAGTCTGACCTTGGCCCTCCGCGATGCCGCCGAACATCGAATCGACCAGTTCATGGATGCCCTCGGCAGCGAGTCTCCTGTTTCGGCGTCCCAGTTGCGACAGGCGGCTGGAGCCGTGGTGTCCGAGACCAGCGAGCGTGTCGAACGACTCCTCAGCAAGAGCGTGGAGAGCGTTGATGGCTGAGCTCGGTGAGCTTGTTGATCTGCTCGACCTCGCGGTGGCGAACGCGGCTGGGGTCGCTCCGCCCGCGGACCGCGAGGCGGCGGCAACGATCGCCGTCGCGCAGCGTCGCCGGCGCGATTACCTCGGCGGTGCGATCGTGGTCGCGATCGCCGGCGGCACGGGATCCGGTAAGTCGAGCTTGCTGAACGCCCTCGCCGGTCGCGAGATCGCGTCGACGAGCGCGATCCGGCCGCACACGAACCAGCCAATGGCATGGGCACCGGCCAACGACGAGACCATGCGCGCATTGCTTCGATCGATGGGCATCACGCAGATCGCCGACAACGATTGGATGTCGTCGGTGGCCTTGGTCGACCTCCCGGACATCGACAGCATCGTCGACGATCATCGGGCCACGGTCGAGGATCTGCTGCCCCACGTGGACGCCGTGATCTGGGTGTTCGATCCGGTCAAGTACAACGACCCGACACTGCATGATGACTTCCTCAGCCCGTTGTCTGGCTACGAGCGTCAGTTCCTGTTCGTGCTCAACAAGGCGGATCTGTTGCAGAAGGCCGATATCGAGGACGTGAACGCCCTCGAGCTGGTCACCGAGGATTTGACGATCAAATTGAACGACGACGGTTTCCTTGATCCCACTCCATTCGTCGTCGCCGCCGACCCTGCAGTGGGACCACCTGCCGGCATCGATGCGGTGCGCATCGCCCTCGACGAACGCCTGGCGTCCAAGCACGCCGCCGTGGCGAAGATCGTCGAAGACATTGTCGCTGCGGCGCGTCTGCTCGGCGAGGAGGCTGGGCTCGGCAAGGGGGCGGGCTCCGGCCACGCCGAGCGGATCGCCAGGACCGCGCACAACGACGTGTGGCTCGCTTCCACCCTCGACGACCTTGACCTTGGCGGGCCCACGACCGAGCGAGTCTTGATGGATCCGACCGACCGGCAGGCCGTGGGAGCTGCGATCACCGACCGCGCTGAGCTGGCCGCGATCCTGGCCTCGATCGCGGTGGCGTCCGCCGAACTCACCGTGCACCTGGAGGAGGAAGCGTGAGCGCGTTCTCGACATGGCCGGAGTGGGTCCACAACGCGTTGTGGACTGCGGCCGTGCTCATCGGTGCGCTGATCCTCTGGTTCATCGTGCACCGTCTCATCCGTCGATGGGTCCTGTCGAAGGTATCGAAATTGTCCGATGCCGAGGATCTGGGGGAGCGGGCCAGGGCACAACGGCTCGACACGATTGCGCGCACAATGGAGAACCTTTTCGTGATCGTCATGAGCGTCGGCGCGGTGGTCTACATCATGCTCATCTGGGGCATTCCGATCGCCCCCCTGGTCGCAGGGGTTGGCATCATCGGGCTGGCTATCGGCTTCGGCGCCCAGGACTTCGTAAAGGACGTCATCGGCGGGTTCTTTGTGCTTGTCGAGGACCAGTACGCGCTTGGCGACTCGGTTTCGATCGCCGGCGCCAGCGGCATCGTCGAGGACATCCGCCTGCGTACCACGGTGTTGCGGTCACTGGATGGGGCGATTCACCATGTTCCGAACGGGGAGGTGCGCGTCGCCACCAACCTCACCCCGGATTTCAGCCGGATGGTGATCGACCTCGGCATCAGCTACGACTCGGATGTCGACTCGGCGATCGGGGCGATCGGCGACGAAGCCGCTCGATTTGCCGCGGACCCGGAGTGGGCAAAGGCGCACGCCGGCGACCCGGTCGTTCTCGGCGTGGACGAGCTTGGTGACTCCGCGGTAGTGATTCGGACGGTCTTCACCACCGCCCCCGAGCAGCGCTGGGCGGTGAAGCGGGAGTTCCTGAGGAGGGTGAAGTACCGGCTCGATGCCGAAGGGATCGAGCTTGCCTATCCGCATCTGCAGATCGTCCGGGGCGGCGATCAGTCTTGAACCCGCGGCCTGAGCGCGAGTAGCGCTTCGGGGGCGTCGGTGACCACGAGCCGGTCGGCGACACCGAGGAGCTCCCCGTCGGCCTGGAACGGTGTGGGGGGTTCGGCATCGACCACCAGCTCGCCAAATCCATGCCAGACGGCGGCGTCGAGTCGCTCGGCCATTGGGCGGCGAAACATGGCGCGCAGGAAGATTTCCGCGGAGCGGTGCACTTCGAGGTTTGCGACGCAGATGGCGGCGAGACCATCGACAGGGCCCGTGGTGATCTGGAGGGGTATCGGCCCCAAGAACGTGTACGGGTAATGGACCTGAACCATCGCAGCGACCCCGTCTGCGCGTTCCCCATTGGCGGTGACGCTCAGGTTGGGAGGACGGTTCCTCCAATCGAGAACTAGCTTCGAGAGCGCGGACTGGGCGTAGTGTGCCCCGCCGAGCCAGATCTTCGACTGCGGTCGCTCCTCGGCGAGGGCAACGACGTCGGCGTCGAAGCCGGCGCCGACGGCAAACGTCGCAAGCTCCGTCATCGTCCCTGACGCAGTCTCAGCTTCGAGCGCGGCCATCCGCGTTGGGAGCGCCGGGAGTGACGCCATGGCCGCCGCGGCCCGCTTGGGCTCGCCGTGAAGTCGAAAGATACGAGCAAGGACGTTGGTCGTGCCTGCCGGGATGATGCCGAGGGACGCTGCGGTGTAGGCCAAGCCATTTGCGACGTGGTGCGCGACGCCGTCACCCCCCATCGCGGCGACGACGTGGTAACCCTCGCCCGCCGCTTCCGCCGCTCTCCGACGGGTGGCTTGGGCCCCGTGCGGCCACTCGGCGTCGACCTGGAAGTCGCGTTCGAGGATTCGCACGACGTCGCGGAACAGGGCGCCGGTGAATCCGGATGCGGATGGGTTGGCCAGGAGCAAGAGACGGCGCATTGCCGGCAGCGTATTGCGAGTCGCCCGACAAACAATCACCTGAATATCCTCCGAGTCATGTACCGCGACCGGGTCGATGCGGGAGAACAGCTGGCGGTAGCAGTGCGAGAGGCGCTGGGAACGGACCACAAGCCGTTGGTTCTCGGGGTGCCGCGGGGCGGCGTCCCGGTCGCGGCCGTTGTTGCCGAACGGCTCGGCGGTGACCTCGACGTCCTGGTTGCACACAAGCTCGGCGCACCGGGCAATCCCGAGTACGCCATCGGCGCCGTGGCCGAGGATGGATCCGCCTACGTGGACGATCAGATCCTCGCCGCGCACCGCATCCCGGACGAATACGTCCGCGTCGAGACGGAGCGCCAGCTCGCCGAGGTGAAGCGAAGGGCCCAGTTGCTGCGAGGCGACCGGGCGCCGCTGCCGATTGCCGGCCGAATCTGCGTGGTGGTCGACGACGGGGTTGCGACCGGTGCCACCCTCGAGGCTTCGCTGCGCCTGGTGCAACGTCTCGACGCGGACCGGGTGATCGCGGCAGTTCCTGTCGGACCACCGGACACGATCCGGCGCCTCGGTGGGGTGGCCGATGTCGTGGTGTGTCCGTTGCAGCCGCGGCGCTTCATGGCGGTTGGAGGTTGGTACGAGCGCTTCGATCAGGTGCCGGACGAGGACGTCATCGGACTCCTCGAATGAAACGCTACGACTTTGCCGCGGCGAGGGTGAGCAGCTCCATTACCGACTCCCGAAGCTCTTCGGGACGGAACGGCTTCGTCATGAACGAGTCTGCACCCTTGGCGACAGCCCGATCCGCCATCTCCGGCTGGGCATGGGCGGTGAGCACGAGCACCTGCACGTGCCGCGTCGCTTCGCCGGAGCGGAGCCTGGCCAGAACCTCCCAGCCGTCCATCCCGGGCAGCCCGATATCGAGCACGATGGCCTCGGGCACATCGGAAGTCGCTGCTTCCAGGCCGAGCAAGCCGTCCTCGACCGAGCGGACCTGAACGCCGAGCGGACGGAGACAGACCTCGATCAGCCGACGCACACTCGCCGAGTCTTCGATCACCAGCACAGACGCTTCCATTCCGGCCATATCGGCGCGCTCCCGTTACCCCTTGAGGTCGATGTGGGCCGTGGCAGAGCGTACCCTGGCTCTCCGAATCACCAGGGAGCACTGTTTTGGATCACGAAGAACTGGCGTTGAAAGACTATCAAGCCACGCCGTACTCGGATTTCGCCGAACCGGGACCGGCGGCCAGCTACGAGAAGGCCCTCGGTGTGGTCCGAGATCGCTTCGGGCTCCACGCTCCGCTCCTCATCGGCGAAGAGCGAATCGACACGAAACGGCGAATTGAGAGCACGGATCCTTCCCGCCCCGATCGGGTCATCGGCTCGGCATCGTCGGCGTCGGCATCGCACGCGCTGCAGGCCGTAGAGGCGGCGTGGACGGCGTTCCCGGCGTGGGCGGCCCGGCCCGCACAAGAACGAGCGGCGCTCGTTCACCGCGTCGGCGATCTGATGGCGTCGAAGATTCACGAGTTCTCGGCCTGGCAAACCTACGAGGCGGGTAAGAACTGGGCCGAAGCGGAGGCCGACGTCGCGGAGGCCATCGACTTCTGCCGCTACTACGCACATCAGGCGTTACAGATGGCCGAGCCGCTGGCGGTGTACGACTATCCAGGGGAAACCAACGAGTCCTTGCTGCAGCCGATCGGCGCAGGGGTCGTTATCCCTCCATGGAACTTTCCACTCGCCATCCTCGTCGGGATGACGATCGGACCCGTGGCGGCGGGCAACACGGTGGTGTTGAAACCTGCTTCGAACACGCCGATCGTGGGCTGGGGGTTCATGGAGGTGCTCGCCGAGGCGGGAATTCCTCCGGGGGTGGTCAACTTCCTGCCGGGGCCCGGTTCCGAGGTGGGGGACTCCCTCGTCGATCACCCCAGAACCCGGTTCATCAACTTCACGGGTTCCAAAGAGGTCGGGCTGCGTATCGCGGCGCGCTCGGCGGTTGTCGGTGAGGATCAGCGCTGGCTCAAAAGGGCCTACATGGAGATGGGCGGGAAGGACGCCCTCATCGTCGACGAGACTGCCGACCTGGACGCCGCCGCCGACGACGCGGTGCGGTCGGCCTTCGGATTCCAGGGCCAAAAGTGCTCGGCGTGCTCCCGGTTGATCGCGGTTGAGGCGGTGCACGACGAGCTCGTCGACAAGGTGGTGGTGCGGGCGGCGGCGCTGTCGATCGGTCCTCCGGAGGAGAACTACCCCGTCGGCCCGGTCATCAGCGCCGCGCAATACCGCTCCATCCGCGACGAAATCGAGCGAGGCAAAGAGGAAGGGACGCTGGTGATGGGTGGCGCCGTAGTCGATCGCGATGGCGGGTTCTACATCGAACCAACGGTGTTTGTCGACGTCGACCGCGATGCCAGGCTCGCTCAGCACGAGATCTTCGGGCCCGTGCTCTCGGTCGTCAAGGCCGCCGACTTCGACGATGCGCTCGCCGTCGCCAACGGAACCGAATACGGGCTCACCGGCGGGCTGCACTCCTCGGATGAGAGCCGCATCGCTCGAGCGAAGCGAGAGTTCCACGTCGGCAACCTCTACATCAACCGAAAGATCACCGGCGCCCTCGTCGGGATCCAGCCCTTTGGCGGGTTCAACATGTCGGGGTCCAACGCCAAGGCGGGCGGGCCCGACTACCTGCGGCTGTTCATGGAGATGAAGACGGTCGCAACAGCACTGGCGCCATCTTCGTCTCCCCCGCCGGGCGGGGGAGACGCGGAGCCGCGCTAGCGGCTCCGCAGAGGGGGGGCTCGGCAAGAGCCGGCTCCGCAGAGGGGGGGCTCGGCAAGAGCCGGCTCCGCAGAGGGGGGGGGTTCGGCAAGAGCCGGCTCCGCAGAGGGAGCGGTTCGGCAAGAGCCCCCTCCGCTCGCAGACTCCGTCTGCTCGCGCCTCCCCCACTGCGCTGCCGCTTGTGGGGGAGGCCATTCGTCAGGGCGCTTCGATCACCTCATGCACGAAGCGCTCGACGACGTTGCCGAACCCGTCCTGGATGATCAGGGTATTTCCGCCGGCCGACCACAGGTCGGGATCGACACACCAGGCGGATCCGCCGGTTCCTTCGGCATCGCAGCTCACCGCGACGCTCACCAGATCGCCGGGGGCAAGCACCAGCGGACCGGGAAAGGCGAAGCTCGAAGTGTTGCCGGCGTCGCGCAATGTCCAGCCGTCGATGGCGACCTCGGTGTATGACTGGTTGACGATGTCGATGGATGTCTCTCCCGTCGCACCTGCCGCCGGCACGTTCACCGCATCGATTCGCAGCTGCGGACGATCCGGGGAGACTCTCCCCTCCGGGTGCCCGCACACGAAGGTGCCCCACATCCCCTTCCCCGACGCGTAGGCGCGCTCGTTGACGCGGAGGAAGTCCCCGGCGAGCTCATGGCCGTGGAGAGCGACCGCAGCACCGAGTCCGATCAGCTCTACATTGATCAGCACGGGAATGTCGCCTTCGATGATGAGGTAGCGGATTGGTGTCCCGTCACCGTCGATGCCGTCGCCGACCACCGCGACGTTGCGGCCCGCCGCCACCTGGGAGACCGCCAGGCTCGCTTCGGCCGCGTAGCACTCTCCTCCCTGTGGTGCGCGGATACCGGCGAGGCGGATGATCTGGGGCTCCTCTCCGATCATCACCGCGACCGTGTCACCGTTGACGACGTCCGAGACGATGCCGTGCTCGGTGTCTTCGGGAATCGTGATGGAGGTGGATGATCCATCGGCGCCGTCGACTTCGATCGTCGTCGGGGAAGATTCGCTGCTGCATGCGGCCAGGACCACCCCGATCACCACGACGAGTGCCACCAGATCTCGCATGTGCTCACGGTAACTGGAGCGTGGGCTAGTCACGGTTTATCGTCGCCGTCCGGTCATCTGGGCGCCGCGCAGTACGCTCGATGCCATGCACGCTTTCGACCTGACCGGAACCGTGGCCCTCGTTACCGGTGGCAACGGCGGGATCGGGCTCGGCATGGCCGAAGGGCTCGCCGAAGCAGGCGCCGATGTGTGCATCTGGGGAAGAAACGCCGACAAGAATGCCGCGGCCGAGGAGACCCTCCGCGGATACGGCGCCCGGGTCGAGGCCATGGTCGCCGACGTCAGCGACGAGGACGGTGTCGAGGAAGCGTTCGCGGCTACCGTCGAGCGCCTTGGCAAGGTCGATGCCTGTTTCGCAAACGCCGGCGTGATCGCTTGGGGAAACCGTTTCGTCGACGTCTCTCCCGACGAGTGGGATGCGGTGTCCGGCGTCAACCAGTTCGGTGTCTTCCTCACCTTTCGCGCCGCGCTCCGCCACCTGATGGAACGCGGCGAAGGAGGGTCGCTCATTGCAACGAGCAGCCTTTCATCGGTGCTGGGCATGCCGCGGGGGGCGCCGTACGCGGCGTCGAAGGCGGCGGTGTCGGCGCTCATCCGATCGATCGCTGTGGAGTACGGCAAATTCGGAATCAGGGCGAACGCCATCCTTCCCGGCTGGATCGAGACCGACATGACCAGCGGGATCATGAGCGACGAGCGCTTTCAACGCTCTCAGCTCGGCCGCACGTCGATGCGCCGCTGGGGAAGGCCGGACGACTTCGCCGGGATCGCCGTGTACCTGGCCTCCGAGGCGTCCCGGTTCCACACCGGCGACACGATCGTCATCGACGGTGGGTACCTGGTCGACTGAACCTCGTGTAGCGTGACGCCATGGATTTTGGAGTCGTGCTGCAGACCAATCCGCCAGCTTCGCGCGTCGTTGAGCTGACCAAGCGGGCCGAGGACCTCGGCTTCACTCACGCCTGGACGTGGGACTCCCACATTCTCTGGCAGGAGCCGTTCGTCATCTACTCACAGATGCTCGACCAGACCGACCACATGATCGTTGGTCCCATGGTGACCAACCCGGGCACCCGTGACTGGACGGTGTTGGCGTCGCTTTTCGCCACCCTCAACGACATGTACGGCCCACGCACGATTTGCGGGATGGGCCGTGGGGACTCGGCCTTGCGCTACATCGGGCGCCCACCAAGGACGCTCGACGCAATGGTGGAGTCGATGCAGGTCATCAAGGGTCTCGTTGCCGGGGAGACGGTCGAGTACAACGATCGGCAGCTCAAGATCCCGTGGATCGAGGAGGGCTGGGATCTGCCCATGTGGGTAGCCGGCTACGGCCCCAAGGCATTGGCAACCGCCGGCCGGCACGCCGACGGGTTCGTCCTCCAGCTGGCGGACCCACAGATCCTGGAGTGGATGATGGGGACGGTGCGCCAGGCCGCGGAGGAAGCGGGTCGCAATCCCGACGACATCACGATCGCGGTCGTTGCGCCCGCTTATGTCGGCGACGACCTGGCGCATCAGCGCGATCAGCTCCGGTGGTTCGGCGGCATGGTCGGCAACCACGTCGCCGACATCGTCGACCGTTACGGCGCTGACTCGTCCGAGGTCCCCCAGGCCCTCACCGACTACATCGAGGAGCGCGAGGGCTATGACTACGCCAACCACGGTCGGGCGGAGAGTGAATCCGTCGACTTCGTCACCGATGACATCATCGATCGGTTCTGTGTGCTCGGCACCGCCGACGACCACATCGAGAAGCTGCTGCTGCTCAAGGACCTGGGCGTCGACCATTTCGGCATCTACCTGATGCACGACGACGTCGACGGAACCCTCGACGCCTACGGCGATGGCATCATCGCGGCGGTGGGGTAGTGAAGTAGCTGAGTAGCGCTCGCTTCGCTCGCTTGAGTAGCTGAGGTGCGCTCGCTTCGCTCGCTTGAGTAGCGCTCGCTTCAGTGCGAGTGGGTTGGTCTCGTCTACTCGGCTATTTCGGTACTCGGCTACTGATCTACTGATCTATTCCTCAATCAGGTTCCGCTGCATCTTGCGCATGCCGCCGAGCCAGCGGTCGTAGTCGGCGGCCTTATGTGCGAAGTACTCACCAACGTACGGATGAGGGAGGATGAGGAATCGCTCCTCGCGAATGCCATCGATGACGGCGTCTGCGACCCGGTCGGTCGAGATGCTGGTTTCGACGGCGAGTTTGTGGAGGCCGGCCGAGACCTCGGCGAGGCCGTCGAGCATCGGGGTATCGACGAACTCGGGCGCCAGGCAGGACACGCGGATCCCGGCGTCGCCGTAGGTGATGGCCAGCCATTCGGCCAGGGCCACCACGGCGTGCTTGGTGACGCTGTACGGCGCGGCACCGATATTGGTGAGGAGCCCGGCCGCGCTTGCCGTGTGCAGCAGATACCCCGAACCACGCTCGAGCATCGATGGCAGCACCGCCCTTGCCCCGTAGACCTGGGACATCACGTTGACCGCCCAGGCCCGCTCCCATGTCTCGTTCGAGGCGTCGACACTGCCACCGACGGAGATCCCGGCGTTGAGGCACAGCAGATCGATCGGTCCGTATCGCGCCTCGGCGGCGGCAATCATGGCGACGTTGTCGGTTTCCGAGGAGACGTCGACCATGATGGCGATCCCACCGATGTCATCGGCGACCGCCTCGGCAGCCGCTTTATCGATATCGGCGACCAGGACGCCGGCGGCGCCTTCCTCACTGAATCTTGCGGCAAGCGCTTTGCCGATTCCGCTGCCGGCACCGGTAACGATGACGACGCGGTCGGCAAGCTCCATGGCGGGCAATCTACTCTTTGCCCCGCTACCGAGGGAGGTCCGATGATCACCATTCCCGCAACCGAGCTCGTCGATCATGTCGGGGAGGAGACCGGTGTCTCCGACTGGATGGTCATCGACCAAGATCGCATCGACGCCTTCGCCGAAGTCACGCTCGACGACCAGTTCATCCACACCGATCCGGAGGCGGCGGCGAAGACACCGCTCGGGTCCACCGTCGCCCATGGCTTCTTGACGCTGTCGCTGGTGTCGGCGCTCGCTGCCGAGGGGATGGTCAAGCCGGAGGGCACCGTCATGATGCTGAACTACGGCGTCGACCGGGTGCGGTTTATCGAACCGGTAAAGGTCGACAGCAATATCCGAGGCAGGACCCGGCTCGTCGATGTTCGAGAGAAGGGCACCGGCCGCTGGCTCACGACCAACGAGGTCACGATCGAGATCGAGGGCTCCGAGAAGCCGGCGATGGTTGCCGAGGTCCTCACCCTGTTCATCACCGTCTGACCGGACGCCGCCAGGTTGGTGATGTCCGTTCTTGCGTAGCCAGGAGCGATATATGGCCGTCTGCTACGCAAGAACGGCAAACGGTGGCGTGTAGCCGGTCGTATGGGAACATACCCCGATGCCGCATGTGGTAGCAAACGACAACACCTTCCACTATCTCGAAGAGGGCGACGGTCCTGTTGCCCTGTTCATCCACGGGTTCCCGTTCGACGCAACGATGTGGCGCGAGGTGATGGATGACCTCGGGGGGCTGCGCCGCTGCATCGCCGTCGACCTGCGCGGGTTCGGTGGCACGGGACGATCGATTCGGCCCGCGCTCACGATGGAAGATCACGCCGACGACCTGGCGGTGTTCCTCGACAAGACCTCGGTGGTCGCCGGAGTGGATCTGGTTGGGTTGTCGATGGGCGGTTATGTCGCGCTTGCGTTTGCCCAGCGCTACCCGGATCGGGTTCGATCGATCGCGCTGCTCGACACCAAGGCAACACCGGACTCGGACGAAGCCAAAGCCGGGCGCGACGCGGCTGCGTTGCGTGTGGTTCAGGATGGACGGTCCCCCTTTGCAACGACCCTGATCCAGGCGTTGGTGTCTGATCAGGCGCCGACGTGGGTACGGGGCCGGCTGCGCACCATGATCGAGGCGACGCCAACCGAGACCATGGTTGCCGCGCTCGAAGGAATGAAGCATCGGGCCGACCGCACCCAGGTGCTTGCTCATACCCAGGTTCCGGTGGCGGTGATCGTTGGCGAACATGATCGGCTCGCATCGCTCGCCGACGCGCAGCACATGGTGGAAGCTGCCGGAGCGACCCTGACGGTCATCCCCGAGGCCGGACACGTCACTCCGATCGAGCAGCCCGCCGCGGTGGTATCGGCCCTGCGAGCATTGTGGCTGAAGGAGTAGGGAAGGTGGGCCCGAAGTGACCGATGGCGTCATCGCCGGCTACAGCGGCGTCGATGACGGGGAGTACCGGCGCCGCATCAGGGCCTGGACCCTGTACGACTGGGCCAACTCGGCGTTCGCCACCACGGTCCTCGCCGCGGTGCTGCCGGTGTATTACTCCCAGGTCGCGGGGCGCACCCTGGGATCCGCGGCCCAGGCCACCGCGTACTGGACCGCGACCTTGTCGATCTCGCTCGTGCTGGTGGCCGTGTTTGCCCCGATCCTGGGAACGATCTCGGATCTCAAACGTGGCAAGAAGAAGTTGCTGACCATATCCGTCTTGATCGGCAGCGGGTTCACCGCCCTCCTGGTGTTCGTCGGCACCGGCGATTGGCTGCTGGCCTCGGTCATCTTCATCGTTGCCAGGATCGGGTTTGCCGCCGGCAACGTCTTTTACGACTCGCTGCTCCCGCACGTCGCCAGGCCGAGAGACGTCGATCGGGTATCGACGCTCGGCTTTGCCGTCGGCTACCTCGGCGGTGGCCTGCTCCTGGCGATCAACGTCATCATGATCTTCACCCTCGGCAACTCGACGGGGACCCGACTTTCGTTCCTGTCGGTGGCGGTGTGGTGGCTGGTGTTTTCGATCCCGATCTTGCGCCGGGTGCCCGAGCCGCCCGCCGCAGTCGCCGGTGAGCCGGGCGGTCTGTTCTCGACCACCTTCTCCCGGATCGGCGACACGTTTTCCCATCTCCGCCAATACCGGGAGCTGCTCAAGTTCCTGATCGCCTTTCTCATCTACAACGACGGGATCGGGACCATCATCGGGGTGGCGGTCATCTACGGCGCTGAACTCGGCTTCGGCGCCATCGAGCTGATCGGGGCGATTCTGCTGGTGCAGTTCGTTGGTATCCCGTTCTCGGTGATCTTTGGCAGGATCCCGAGTCCGGACGAACCGCGCCGCGCCTTCTTTCTGGCCTTCATCCTGTGGAACCTGGTGATGCTGCCAATCGTCGGAATCGGGGGGAAGTTCATCCTCGAGGATGACGTTGCCGGTCGGCCGCAGCCGCCCTACGTGGACTCGATTTCCGCCGTCGGTGAGGGCACCTATGGCGTTGACTCCGAGGCCGTACAGCTCCTGGGCACCTGGCAGGTCGACGGGGACTATGCGGCGACTTCGGAGATCGGAGACGCCTACCGCCTGTCGTTCAACGGAAAGACGGTCCGTATCGCCTATTCAGAGGGCCCGGATCGTTCGAACTGGGAGGTCCTCATCGGTGGAGCGGGGGGATTCACCCCGGCCATCGGCGACGATGGGGATCCGATGGTCATCGAGGGATACAACGCGGCGGTGCACGATGGCGTGGATATCGACGTGTCTGCGGGGAGCGAGGGTGAGCACATCCTCCTGATCGAGAACACCGGCAGCGTCGACGCGGAGTCGACCGGGACGATGATGGTGATGGGTGAGGCCGAGGTCCTTGCCCCGGCACGGGTCAGCGACTTGATCATGATCCTTGCGCTGCTGGCCGTCGTGGAGATCGTCGGGCTGGCGCTGGCAACCGTCCTCGGCCGGCCGCTGTTCGGCGGTCTCGCCGAGACCATGACGACGAAGCGGACCATCATGCTGGCCCTGATCGTCTACGCGGTGATCGCGGTGTGGGGCTTCGTTCTCGATTCGGTCATCGAGTTCTGGTTGCTTGCATTCATGGTCGCCGTGGTACAGGGTGGGTCGCAGGCACTGAGCCGCAGCCTGTACGCATCGATGTCGCCGACCGCGCTTTCCGGCGAGTTCTTCGGGTTCTTCTCGGTGATGTCCAAGTTCTCCGCCATCGTCGGCCCGCTGCTGTTCACCGCTGCGGTCGCCGTCTTCGGCTCGTCGCGACCGGCGGTCCTCGCCCTGATCGTCTTTTTCATCGCCGGCATCGCGATCTTGAGGACGGTAGACGTAGACCGGGGTCGGCAGGCGGCTATTGAGGCCGACGAGGCTGCTGCGGCAGCAGGCGTGATCGAATCCGGGTGAATCGGCTCGCCGCGGGGCTTCTGGTGTTGGCGGTCGTGATCGCGGCGTGCACCACGGAACCAACGCCGTCGACGTCGGAAACGCCGGCGACCGCAGAGCCGACCACGCCGGCGACGGCAGCGCCGACCACGTCGGCGACCGCAGAGCCAACGACAACGACGACGACCCAAGGCGCTTCGACCACGACAACGACCCCGATCGCGGAGACGGTGCTTGGCTTTGACCGGATCGTCGAGGGGTTCGCTCAGCCGGTGCTGGCGACCGCCTCGGCGGGCAGGCTGTTCGTGGTGGACCAACCGGGCCAGATCTGGGTGATCGACGGCGGCGATCCCGAGGTGTTCCTCGACATCCGAGAGCTGGTGTCGTTCGGTGGCGAACGAGGCCTGCTCGGGCTCGCCTTCCACCCCGAACACGACGACCTCCTGTATGTCAACTACACCGGGCTGGACGGCGCGACGCGGGTTGTGGAATACCGATACGGACGGGACGGTTCGGACCCGGGGTCACAACGGGTCGTTCTGCGCATCCCCCAGCCGGCCCGTAACCACAACGGCGGGATGATCGCCTTCGGACCCGACGGCAGCCTGTACGTAGGCATGGGTGACGGGGGCGGCGCCGGAGACCGCTTTGGGCACGGCCAACAGGGTGGCACGCTGCTTGGCGCAATGTTGCGGATCGAGGTCGGTCCGGAGGTGACGCCCTACGGCGTGGCCGACGAGTACGGCTTCGAGGCCGCCGAGGTGTGGGCGATCGGAGTACGCAACCCGTGGCGTTTTGCCTTCGACGGGCGCGACCTGTGGATTGCAGACGTGGGACAGGATGCACGGGAAGAGATCAACCGGGTCACCGTCGACGATCGTGGGCTCAACCTGGGATGGCCGGTTTATGAGGGGACCGATTGCTTTGGGAGCGATCCGCGTTGTGGAGATGAGGGTTTTACCTTCCCCGTTCACGAGTACCGCCACCCGGAGGGGTGTTCGATCACCGGCGGCTACGTGTACCGCGGGGACGCCATCGCGCAGCTACGCGGCCACTACTTCTTTTCCGACTTCTGCTCGGGGTTCATCCGCTCGATCGCGCCATCGGGCGAAGTATTCGACTGGACCGAGCGGACCGGAGTGTTTGGCGGCGTGACGTCCTTCGGGGTGGATCCGGATGGGGAGCTGCTGCTCGTCACGGCGGGCGGCACGGTGCATCGCCTCGTTGAACGCTGATCGCGGGTTGCCCGCGGTCATGTCGACGCCGGTGGGAAAGGTGCCATGCGACCCGAAGAGCAATTCGACGCGCTCACCGACAATTAACCTCGCCCGATGGCCCGCCCAATCATCATCGACACGGACCCGGGGCAGGACGATGCCGTTGCCATCCTGGTCGCCCTCGCCTCGCCCGAGCTCGACGTCGTCGCCATCACCACGGTGGCAGGCAATGTTCCCCAGCCGCTGGTCACCAACAACGCCCTGTTGATGTGCGAACTCGCCGGCCGCACCGATGTTCCCGTCTACCGCGGTGCCGACGCTCCACTCCAGCGAGAGCTGAACACCGCGGAGTATGTCCACGGCCCGACCGGTCTTGATGGCGCCGATCTTGGGGAGCCGGCGACTCGAGCCAACGATGGGCACGCCGTCGACTTCATCATCGAGGCCTGCCTCGGGGCCACGGAGCCAATCACGATCTGTCCGATCGGGCCACTGACCAACGTGGCCATGGCGATCGCCAAACACCCGGCCATCGTTGCCTCGATCCGGGAAATCGCCCTGATGGGCGGCGGGTTCTTTGCCGGGGGAAACACGACACCGGTAGCCGAGTTCAACATCTTTGTCGACCCGGACGCGGCAAGCATCGTGTTCAACTGCGGCGTCCCGATCACGGTGTTCCCCCTCGATGTCACCCATCAGGTGCTGGTACTCCCGGCGGATCTCAGGGCGTTCCGCGAGCTCGGGACCCGCGCCGGCAATGCCGTTGCCGGCATGCTCGAGTTCTACGAGAGGCACGATGTGGACCGGTACGGCATGGCAGGAGGCCCACTCCACGACCCGTGCGTCATCGCCTACCTGCTCGACAAGACACTGTTCGGTGGCAAGCCCTGTCGTGTCGACATCGAAACCGAGTCGGAGCTGACCATGGGCCAGACGGTCGTCGACTGGTGGGGCATGACCGCAGAGGATCCGAACGCGGTGGTCATGAACCGCGTCGACCGGCAAGGGGTCATGGACCTGATCATGGGACGGATCGGGCTGCTGTGATTCCCCCGGACCTCGCCATGCCGTCGCTGGAGCCGCCGTTCGACCAGGCACTGGTCGAGGCGATCGAGTACGTCTTCGAGATCCATGGTGACGTCGTGGCGATCAACCTCGCGGGGAGCGTGGCGCGCGGCGAGACCGACGCTCGCAGCAACATCGACCTCTATGTGATCGTCGGGGGCGACCTGCGTCATCGCGACCAGCGAATCTTCTCGGGCGTTCCCGTCGAGATGTTCTTCAACCCCGAGGAGCGCGCACGTCGCGCCTTCGACGACGATCGGAAAGAGGGCCGAGCGCCGGGGGTGGCCCTGATGGCCTTCGGACATATCATCTATGACCCCGATGGCGTCTTCGAGCGGCTGCGGGCCGATGCACTCGACGTCATGGAGCATGGCCCGGCGGTTACCGACCAGCAGGTGACCAGGCAGCGCTACGGAGCCGTCAACCAGCTCGACAATGCACTCGACGTCGTCGAGCGCGACCCGGCGATGGCTCAGATTCTTGCCACCGAGGCCGTCTCTCAGGCGATCGCGGTGTGGTTTATCGAACGTGGCGGCTGGACGCCGAGGGCCAAGGATCGACTCGAGGCGTTGCGCCGCGTCGACCCGGAGGCGGCGGACGCCGTCGTGCAGTTCATCCTGTCCGGCGATATCACCGATGCCGAAAGTGCCGTCGGCGTGCTGCTCGGGGTCAGCGGCTTCTTCGAATGGGAGTCGATCCCGGAGCCGTAGAGACGCGAGTCGCGAGTCGCGAGTCCAGAGCCCGCGGGGTCTTGCTTGGGACTCTTGACTCTTTCTACTGGTGGACGACTAGCCACACGGCGATGTAGTGGGCGGTGAATGCTGCGACCGTCAGCGTGTGGAACACCTCGTGGAATCCGAATGTGCCAGGGGCGGGGTTTGGCCGTTTCGTGGCGTAGACAATTGCTCCAAGGCTGTACAGGATGCCGCCGATCACAATCAGGACGACCGCGGCGATACCTGCGCCTTCGATCAAGCCGGGAAAGAAGAGGATCGCTACCCAGCCGACGACGACGTAGAGCGTTGTCGACAGCCAGCGGGGAGCACCAACCCAGAAGAGTCTGAACGCCACACCGGCCAGCGCCCCGACCCAGACGATCGTCAATAAGGCTCGACCCTGCTCGGGCGGCAATGCGAGCACTGCGAACGGCGTGTATGTACCCGCAATGATCAGGTAGATGTTCGCGTGGTCAAGGCGGCGCAGCAGCGACTCGGTGTGCGGCGTCCACGTGCCGCGATGCAAAAGTGCGCTGGTGCCGAATAGGAGGGCAGCAGTCGAAGCGAACACCGCAGCGCTAATCCGGCCTTCCTGGGTCGGAGCGGTTGCGACGAGGATGATGCCGGCGACGACGGAGAGCGGGAACATCACCGCATGCATCCAGCCCCGCAGGATCGGTTTTGCGGTATCGGCCGGAGCCAACTGACTGTTCATCGTCCGAGAGGCTACGGCGAGCCCGTCCTTCTTACTCCTGACTCTCGACTCTGGACTCTTGACTCCTCCAAGCCCATATTCCCAGGAGCAGCGCTCCGATCAGGAGCACCGCGGCTGCGGTCATCGTGTCGGCGAAAGCGGCGGCTTGTGCCGCGGATGGAGCGTCGGCCGCGCTGCCGCCGCCGGCATAGACGATCGTCCTCGTTGCCCACAGCGTTCCGAGCACGGCGATGCCCATGACGGTGCCCGTCGTTCGGTTCACGGTCAGCATGCCGGAAGCGATTCCGAGCCGGTCTTGCGGGACGGCTCCGAGCACGCCGCTGTTGTTTGGCGAGTGGAAGATGCCGACACCGGTACCGACGATCAGCCCGATGACAAAGATGGCTGCTGCGGTAGTGGCTCCCTCGAGGACGAACCCGGCGACGACGTACCCGACGGCCATCACGGCCAGCCCGACCACCGTCATCGGCCGGGTTCCGATCCGGTCGGACCGACTTCCGGACAACGGCGACATGAGGCCCATGGTGATGGGGATTGCGGCAAGGACCAGGCCCATTGTCCGCGGCGAGAGCCCGATCACGTCGGTGAGGTAGAACGGCGCGATCACGAGCAGCCCGCCGAGGGCGAAGAAGTCGATGAAGCCGGTGATCAGGTTCACCGACACGTCGCGATCCTCGAACAGCGAGAGGTCGAGCATGGGCTCGTCGATCCGGCGCTCGATGACGACGAAGGCGACGAAGCTCAGTATTGCGGTCACAAACAACGCCAGGTTGATCGGGTTCGTGAACCCGATCTCCTGGCCGGAAGTGAGGCCGAGCATCAACGTGAGCAGCGCCACGAAGAACAGGCCGGCGCCGAGGAAGTCGAAGCGCTGACCGCCCCGCGGCTTCGTGTTTGGCACGAACTTGAGCGCGGTGAGGGTGCCGGCGATCCCAAGCGGAATATTGACCAGGAAGAGCCATCGCCACGAGGCCGACTCGAGGATCACCCCGCCGATGATCGGCCCCGCCATGATGCCGATCGAGGCAATCGTGGTCGTGATTCCCAGTGCCTTGCCGCGCTCTGCCGGGGGAAACGCCTCGGTGATGATGGCGAACCCGAGGGCGAAGATCATTGCCGCACCGAGCGCCTGGAAGGTTCGCGCCCCGATGAGGTAACCGACGGTCGGGGACAGCGCCGCCAGCAGCGATCCCACCGTGAAGACCCCGAAACCGGCGCTGAAGATCGCTTTCTTTCCGATCATGTCGCCGAGCCGCCCGATGCCGAGGATCAGCGTGGTCTGGGTGAGCAGGTAGGCAAGGACGACCCATTGAGTGACCGCAAACGTGGTTTCGAATTCGTCGACCAGGGTCGGCAGCGCGACGTTCAGCATGGTGCCGTCGATCGTGCCCAGGAAGATGGCCATGGCGATCGCGACGAGAACGAACCATTTGTTGGCGTAGTCGATGCCTTCCGGTGGAGCCGGGGCGCGGGTGTCTGCGTCTTCGATGGCCATCAACGAGCGAGGGTAGGAGAGCGATGTCGGTGGTCGGGCGACGCGGCGCGACGTCAAGTTCTCGTGTCCCGACCAAGAACACGTGCCCAGGAAAGTGATCAGTGACCAGACCTTGGCTTCTCTGCTCTGGCAACTGGCAACTGGTCTTCTCTGGCAACTGGCGCCTTCACATCCACCATCCTGCCTCGACCGGGCGGGCCGCAACCGATGTCCCGCCGATGAACCGATGCGAGCAGTGCCCCTTCCTGTCACCCCCCGTCGGTACCATCGCGCCATGGCGCGCATCCACGTAGAAGGCTGGGCTCCCGAGTACGGGAACCCGATGCAGACCGACGAATCGCTTGCCGATGAGGACCGCGTCGACGAGACGGTGGAGGTTGCCGGGCGTTGGCAACCCATCGCTGGTGTCGATGACGGTGTCGGCGAAGTGGCCTTCGTCGATGGCGTGCGCCGCATCGATGCCAGGCTCACCCTGGAGGAGGGAGACGGGCTGCCGGTGTCCGGGATCTGCGGCACCTACGCCGTCGGCTCGGTGCTGTGGGACCGCACCGTGCCGGCCGCCGAGGTCACCCACGGCGTCGTCGACCGCGTGGCGATCTTTGGGAGCGGCAAGGGAGCACCGATGCCGGCGATCTCCCCGGAGCTGAGTTACCGCACCGAGTCGATCGCCGACTCCGATCCGTCTCGCCTCATTCAGTCGCTCCATGGCCAGATGCGCAAGGCCGAGGCCGCCCTCTCCGAGGACCTGGCGAAGGCGGGACAGTTCGTCGTGGCCGATGGACCGATCAACGACCTCTCGGCGACCGAGAAGGTCGGCTTCATCAAGACACACCGCCGCCCGTATCTCTCCGACGAGCGCATCGGCATCATCGGGTCCCTCGTAGCAGCGGAGCGCACCCCGCTCTTTCTCATTGGCGCCGGAGGGGCGTATCCACGGTATTCGTGGTATTTCCGCCTTGCCGACATCGATCACGGCCATGCCTGGACCGGGGTTGCTCGCGCCGAGGTGTCGAGTCACCTCGATCTCGCCACGGCGCGGTTGATGGCGGACCGGGTGACGGCGGTCCTCCCCGCGGTTGCCTCGGAGCCGCACATCGACCCGCGAGCGCCGCAGAACCTGGTGCCGATCGCGGCTCTCGAGCGCGAGCTGAGGAGACGTATGGGCGATCCGGCCTTCGTCTACCGTGCGTTGAGAGCGGCCACCTTGGGCGGGGTGCTGACATGACCGACCAATCACAACCTGTTGGGCGCGTGCTTGGCACCCAGCACACCTCGACCAGCGAGTTTCGTGTGGTGCTCGAGGACGATGAATACCTCCAACTCGACGACCTGGTCGTGGTGCGGACCCAGGTTCCCAAATACGGAGAGGTGCGGACCTACGGCGTGGTGACCGAATCCGAGGCGGTCTATGAGGGCGCCCAGTACGAGTCCGACACGCACCGCATCGCCGCAGAGGGGATTCTTCCCGGCGCCAAGGTGCGCTCGGCGCGGGTGCAGGTCACCCGGGTCGACCCCGAGCTGTGGGTGTCCGCGGACCCCGGTGAGGTGGTTGAACGAGCCCGTGGGGATGAACGCGACAAGGCGCTGTACGTCGACGAGATGGGCCGTCCGCTTCCCGTGGGGATCGGCCGCGACGGCGATCCGGTCCCGGTCGACCTCGATTTCTTCGATGGGCGCAAGGGTGGCCACATGTCGATCTCCGGGATCTCCGGGGTGGCCACCAAAACCTCCTTCGCCCTGTTCTTCCTGCGGCTGCTGTCGGCGCGCCCCGACATCGTCGGCGAAGGAGCGGCAAACCTGCGCATCCTGGTGTTCAACGTCAAGGGTGAGGACCTGCTCTGGCTCGATAAGCGAAATAATGCGTTCACCGCCGACGACGGCACGAAGTGGGAGCAACTTGGAGTCGAGCCGGCCCCGTTCCCATCGGTGTCGTTCTGGGCCCCGCCCCGTACCCGAAGCGGTGACGTGATGGTGCCGGACACCGGAGGTCGCCAAGAGGGGGTCGAGGCCTTTGCCTGGACGCCCCGCGAGTTCATCGACGAGGGACTGCTGCGGTTCCTGTTCACCGACGCGTCCGACTTTCGCAACCAGCTCTCGTTCATCGAAGAACGGGTGCGAAGCCAGCTTGCTCGGTTTGCCATCGACGTCGACGGCGTGCCCGGTTCGGTGGTGCTGCGCGACCCTGCCGACGTCGACGACCCGCGCCAACCGGTCGTTGCGCATCGTGGGGAGCGGGTGGTCGTCGATCTGCGAACCATGATCGACGGGATCGCCGAATACATCGATCCCGAAGACCGTGAGCCAGACGCGCGCTGGACCGGGCGGGTGCAGGGCGGAACGGTCTCGGCGTTCATCCGCCGGCTGTACGCGGCGGAGAACCGGCTCGGCCACATGATCCGCGCCGGTGAGAGCCGTCGCATCGACCGTCACCATGCCCAGGTGACGGTGGTGGCCATCCAATCGCTCCACGACCTGGGTCAGCGCTTCGTCGTCGGCGCCCTGCTCAACGAGACCTTCGAGGAGAAGGAGCAGACCGGGCAGCGGCTGCCGCTGTCGGTGGTCGTGCTCGACGAGTTGAACAAGCACGCACCACGCGAAGGCTCCAGTCCGCTCAAGGAGATGCTCATCGACATCGCCCAACGCGGCAGAAGCCTCGGCGTGCTGCTGGTCGGCGCACAGCAGACCGCGTCGAAGGTGGCCCCGGAGGTGATGGAGAACGCCGCGATCAAGGTAGTCGGCCGGCTCGACGCCGCCGAAGCCGAACGCGCCGAGTACGGGTGGATGCTGCCCTCGACCCGTGCCCGGGCCCGGCTGCTCAAGCCGGGCACCATGGTGCTGTCGCAGCCGTCGATCCCGGTGCCCATCGTGCTCGACTTCCCGTTCCCGCCGTGGGCAACCCGCAAGGAGGAGGTCGACACCTCCGATAGCGATCCGTTCGAGGGGCTGTGAGGGTCCTCCACACGTCGGATTGGCACGTCGGTAAGAAGCTCGGGCGCTACGACCGCACCGACGAGTATCGCGAGGCGATCGCCGAGGTCGTCGCCGTCGCCGACGACGAAGGTGTTGATCTCGTTCTCCATTCCGGCGACCTGTTCGACCGCCCCATTCCACCGATCGATGCACTGAACATCGCGCTCGACGGTTTGGTCGGGTTGAGCGATGGGGGGGAGCGCCCGGTAGTGGTGATCGCAGGCAACCATGACTCACCGGGGCTCTTCGATGCCCTTGCGCCATTCCTGAGAACGGTCAACGTGCACCTGGTCGGCGGCATCAAGCGGCCCGATGCTGGCGGTGTGCTCGAGGTCGAGACCGCCGCAGGGCCCGCGGTCGTGTCGGCGTTCCCGTTTCTGCGTGAGGGGAGGAGTTTCGAGGTCTGGGAGCCGCCGGAGGAGCATTACAAGAAGTACGCCGACCGGCTGCGCGCCATCTCCGAGGCGTACAGCACGCACGCGTCGGAGATCGCGGGAACCGACGCGGTGACCTTCCTGGTCGCCCACTTCCTGGTAGGCGGCGCCAAGGTGCATGGCCACGGGGCGCCGCGGGGCGAGCGCGAGCTGCACATGGGGGAGGCCTACACCGCAACCGCCGAAGCCATCCCGCCCGGGCCCCAATACGTGGCCCTCGGTCATATCCATGCCCCGCAGCGGGTGCCGGGCGCCAAGGTGCCGGCCGAATACGCCGGCTCGCTGCTCGAGCTCGACTTCGGCGAGGCGGGCGAGGAGAAACGGGTGGTCATCGTCGACGTGGATCCGGGCCTGCCAGCTGCGGTCCGGTCGGTTCCCTTGCGTGCCGGGCGCCGCCTGTTGCGTCCCCGGGGCGCCTGGGAAGACATCCTGGGCATGGATGGGGTCCACGATTCGTATCTCGACCTCACCGTCGATACCGCAGGGCCCGACCCCGGGCTCGCCGAGCGCGCCTTCGATGAGTTCGAGTATCTGGTCAGGGTCCAGGGCGAATATCCGCGTGTAGAGGCCGAACGCGAGGACTCGGCGCATCGCACGCTCGCCGAGCAGTACCACGATTTCTATGTCGACACCCACGAAGCGGAGCCGCCTGCCGAGCTCATCGCGGCGTTTGGCGCCGTACTCGAGGAGGTGACCGGTGCGCCCGGTTGAGCTCAGGCTCCGCAACTTCCGGTCCTACTTCGGCGACGAGGCGGCCTTCGACTTTCGCGACCGGCGCCTGGTCGGCATCGTCGGCCCAATCGGGAGCGGCAAATCCACCATCCTGGACGCCGTGTCGTTCGCCCTGTACGGCCGCACCGCGACGATCGGCAGGGGCACCAAGGCGCTGATCCACCAGCGAGCAGACAACGCCGCGGTCGCCTTCCGATTCACCGTCGATGGGGAGGTGTGGGAGGTCCAGCGGATGCTGCGCAGGAAGGGGGCGAGCCAGCACGCGCTCTACCGGCTGGAGGACGACACCGAGGGCGCAGATAAGCTCGACCAAATCACCGGCGAGGTCGAGGTCACCACCAGGGTCGCCGAGTTGCTCGGCCTCGACTTCGATGCGTTTGGCCGCTCGGTGTTGCTCGCCCAGGGCCGGTTTACCGAATTCCTCACCGCCCGCCCCGCCGAGCGAGACAAGGTGCTCAAGGGAGTCTTCGGACACGACCGCATCGACCGGATGCGCACCGTTGCCAAAGAGCATGCCAGGGAGGCCGAGATCGAAGCCGAGAAGGCCACGGTGACCGTCCGGCACCTCGCCGAGCTGGAGGCCGCCACCGCGACGCGCAAGGAAGCGTTCGCCGAGGACGAGAGCCGATTGGCCTCCATGGAAAAGATCGAGCCGACCGTGCGCGAACTGAGCAGCGGAATCGAGTCCGCTTCAGCCGAGCAACGCGCCGCGGATCAGACGCTCGAGGAGCTGCGAAAAGCCGGCGAGGGGTTCCCGAACGATGATGAGCTGAAAGCGACCGTGTCGGCCGCCCTCGGAGCGGTAGAGCGACGGTCCGCTGCGGCGCGCCTCGTCGAGCAGGCCAGGTCAGACGTCGAAGCTGCCGAACGGCGTGCCGGCGACGCGGCGGCGAGCCGCGAGACGCTCGACGCCGCCACGACACTCCTCGCAACAGCAGAGCAGCGAACCGCCGCAGTGGCCGACGCGGAGCAAGCGTTGGGGCGCGGCAGCGATCGCCGGCAACAGGCCGCTGCCGAGGCAGCCGGCCAGGGTGACCGCGTCGCGCTCGCCGAGCGGGAGGCCGGCAAGGCCGAAATAGTGCTGGCGGAGGGCACAGCAGCGCTCGTCGCCGCTGAGGGTGCCTATCACGAGGCGGTTCACACCGACATGGCCGCCTCACTGCGCCGGGAGCTACACGAGGGCGAGCCGTGCCCGGTGTGCGAGCAGCCGGTTCCGCGCATCCCGGAGGGGCCGGACGACGGAGCAGACGTCGACGCCGCCCTCGCCTTGGTCCAGGCGGCTCGCGACCGGCGGACCAAGAGCGAGGAGACAAACACGACTGCCTCCGGTGCTCTTGCGTCGGCGAAAACCGCGCAGGAAGATGCGACGCGTCGCAAGACCGAGGCGGAATTTGCGGTAGAGGATTTCGAGGAGCACCTCAGCAAGGCATCGGAGGCCGCAACCACCACCAGCGGCGAACTGATCTCGCTGCTCGCCTCGAGAGACGTCGACGGCGCCGTTGCGGCCCTCCGAGACGAGCTGGCCGGGGCCGCATCGGCGATGGATGCGGCGGCTGTTGCGCGGGATCGAGCCAGAGCGGATCACGACACGGCGATCGCGGCCGAGCAAGCCGCTAATAAACGTCTCGCCGATCTCAGGGTCGTCCTGGCAGGTGTCGCGGCCCGCGTCGATGATGCCCCGTCGATCGGCGACGGCGCCGAGGCGGTTGCGGAGGCCGCAGTGATCCTCCGCGCCATCGTGGAGCAGGCGCTTCACGATGCCAGGAAGCGGCGGGAGCAGGCAGAATCGGTGGCCGAGGACCAGCAGAAGGCTTTGGAAGCGCTGCTCATCGAGGCCGGGATCACCGGTTCGTTCGATGAGGCGCTCGCCGGCCTGCGTTCGCGGGTGGAAGTGCTCCGGGAGGAAATCACGCGCGCCGATCAGCAGCTCGAGGGAAGAGCGGAGGAAGTTGCGCGCCGCGACACCCATGTCGCCGCGATGAAGACCTACCAGGCTCTCGCCGGCGACCTGACCGATGCACGTTTCGTCCGCTTTCTGCTCGACGACGAGCGCCGCCATCTCGCCGAGCTCGGCAGCGACCACTTCCAGCGCCTCACCAATGGGCGCTATCGGTTCACCGATGACGGAGCGTTCGACATCGTCGACCTCACCAGCGCCGATACCGTCCGCAAGGCCGACAGTCTCTCGGGGGGAGAGACGTTTCTCGCGTCACTCGGCCTGGCCCTGGCCCTTGCCGAGATTGTCGCCAGGGGAGGCGGCAGGCTCGACGCGTTCTTCCTTGACGAGGGCTTCGGCACCCTGGATCCGGAGCATCTCGACCTGGCGATGGAGGGAATCGAGTCGCTGGTGAGCGAGGACGGATCCCGGCTTGTCGTGGTGGTCAGCCACGTACCCGAGCTTCGGCATCGGGTCGAGGACCTCATCGAGCTCGACCGAAACCCGACGACGGGCGACACCCGAGTGCTCAGCGCGTGAGCGGGCCACTCCAGGGGATCACCGTTGTCGAGCTCGCCGGGCTTGGCCCGGTCCCGTTCGCCGGCATGATCCTGGCCGGGATGGGTGCCGGAGTGATCCTCGTCGATCGTCCGGTGGGACCCTCCCAGCCGGACGTCATGTTGGGAGCGGTGGGACGAGGAAAGCGCTCGGTGGCGATCGACCTCAAACACCGGCACGGCCCGATGACGCTGCTGCGTCTTGTCGCGGGCGCCGATGCCCTCATCGAAGGATTCCGTCCCGGCGTGGTTGAACGACTCGGCGTCGGCCCCGACGACTGCTTCGCGGTCAACGCGGACCTCATCTACGGGCGCATGACGGGATGGGGCCGCAACGGACCGAACGCGATGATGGCCGGCCACGACATCAACTACATCGGGCTCACCGGTGCCCTCGAAGCCATCGGGGTTGCGGCACAACCGATTCCGCCGCTGAACCTCATCGGGGACTACGGCGGGGGCGCCATGTACCTGGTGGCGGGGCTGCTTGGTGCGCTGGTTGACCGCGATCGGTCGGGAGGGCGGGTGGTTGAGGCGGCGATGGTGGACGGTGCGGCGTCGCTGATGAGCCCGTTCTATGAGATGCTCGGGACCGGTGCCTGGCAGCCGGGGCGAGCCGGCAACCTGCTCGATGGAGGGGCCCCGTTCTACACGACCTACGCGACCAGCGACGGCAGGCACGTAGCGGTGGGGGCGCTGGAGCCCCAGTTCTACGCAGCGCTGATCGACGGCCTCGGGCTCGCCGAAGGCGACCTGCCGGATCGGCTCGACCGTGGTCGGTGGCCCGAATTGCGTGACCGCCTGGCTGAGGTGTTCGCCAGTCGCACGATGATCGAGTGGGAGGAGGTGTTCGCCGGATCCGACGGGTGCGTTACCCCGGTGCTCGACATGAGCGAGGCGCCGCTCCATGAGGCGAACCGTGTGCGCGGCGTGTTTGCCGACGACGGCGCCTATCCGCTCCCGGCTCCTGCGCCCCGCTTCGACCGCGACATCCCCGGAGAACTCCGTTCGGCGCCGAGCCCGGGCCAGGACACCGACGCCGTACTCTCGGATGCGGGATTTGCCGCGGACGAGATCGCTGGGCTCCACGCAGACGGCGTCGTTTAGGAGGGTGTTGAGCAATCCTCCAGCGTGCGGTCGCTGACTACAGAAACCGATTCACTGCAAGACTCAGGGAGCGGCGGCTCAGGGCACTCGTCATTGGTCAACGCCGTCCTAGGCCTCGAGCGAGCTCGGGTCGGATGGTACGTCGACGGCGTTTTCCTTCAGCGCTTCGAGCCGGACCACCTTGAGCACGCGTTCATGCGTGGAGGCCAGGACCACCGGGGCCGCGACTCCGTCGTGGTGGGCGCGGAGCCAATTGCGGGCGGTCACGCACCATCGGTCACCGGGCACCAGGCCCGGGAAGTGGTATTGCGGCATCGCCGTAGACAGGTCGTTCCCGATGTCGCGTTGGTGATCCAGAAACTCCCGGGTGACGACTGCGCACACCGTGTGACTGCCGGCGTCTCGATCGTCGGTGTGACATGAGCCGTCGCGGAAGAATCCGGTCATCGGATCGGTTCCGCAGGGCTCGAGGTCGCCGCCGAGGACATTGCGATCGGTCACGCCCCCAGTATTGCTGGCGGGAACGCTCACGGGTGGTGTGACGAGAACCGAAGCCGGTGTGTGGCGGCAATGCGATCCCGATGCTCGGCGGTCACCCCCGCCTTGTCGGAGTAGACGCGCCATCGCCCGACGACGGTGACTATCTCGTCGAGGATCGACGCGGGATCGCGGATCCCGATCTTGTCTCCCACGACCGTGAGGTCCGAGCGAGTGAAATCGTCGCGTTTTCCATTGATGGTCATCTGGTGGTGATCGGTCCATCGGCCCCGGGGGTTGTAGGCCCAGATGATGTCAAACGCCGGCGCGAGCTGCCATCGTCCCGACTCGTCCATCAAATACGCGATGTTCTTGGTGTGGTCGTCCTGGTTGCGAGCAACGACGTTGAAGAGCATCCTGCGATAGAGCTGATCGATCGCCACCGGCGGAATTGCCAGACCCTGGGTAGTCGAGAATGCATCCTCGTAGGAGTAGGCGCCGGTACGGTTGAAGTCGAAGTGGCGGAGGGCGGACAGCGACTGCATGTGCACCTTGCGGCCGTCGGGAGTCCGATCAAAGCGGCGGGTCATGAAGTGTGCTCGACCGGCCCGGTCGACCTCGAGGCGCGCCTCGGTCATGGAGATTCCCGCGTCTACCGCCATGAGGTGGTATCCATATTCGATGCGGCCGTACCCCTCCGGGTCCGCCAGTCCACGATCATCGCGGCGGACGCCGTCGAACTTCAACAGCCAGTACTGGAATCCTTGAGGAGCCGGGACCTGACCTGAGCGGATCTCGCCAGTGGCCGGGTTCCAGGCGATGATGGCTTTGGGGCGAGCACCGCCGGCCGAGGTCCCAACCTGGAGCAGGTCCTCCAAGCCGTTGTCGTCGAGCTCGCTCCGAAGATCGTCGCGCCCCGCGAGTATCTCGGCGGCGAGGTCCGCCAACTCATCGACATGAACGTGCCCGGACCCGCCGCGACCGCGGAGCGCTGGTCGATACTCCAGTGCGCCCATCCCCCGGTTCCCCACATAGCAGAGTTGCTCGACGGGATTGAATGTCGATCGATCCCGTCCCTGTCGACTGAGCCACTCGTCGATGAGGATGTTCCCGAATCGGTCCGGCAGGGAGTCAGCCAGCATGCCGGGCAGGCCGTGGTATGTCTCGAGACTGAGCTGCGGGAAGCTGAAGATGCGTGGCTCGAGAGGCATCGTGAATGGGGCGACCGGCAAACCCGCTCGCGCGAAATCCGGTTCGTATTCGAAGAACCCGAGGCTGCGTTCGTCGTCCCAAGCGACGGCTCCGATCTGACGGTCCCAGAGGGTGACTTGAGCGACAAAGGACTGGGGTGCCAAGAGACCGCTACTTCCCGCGTTCCCGGGAGCGATTTCCGCTGGCGCGCTGGCGCTCCTTCCCCTTGAGCCGGGCAAGCTGGAGAGGGCTCAGGGGGGGTTCCGGAAGGAGCGCGTCGAGCCGGTCCACCAGTTCGAACGTCCGCAGCATTCGGATGAGGGTTTCCATGGAGAAGTTGTCACCGTCCTCAACCTTGGCGACGGTGGATCTGGAGAGTCCACTGTTATCGGCCAATCCCTGCTGGGTCATGTTGCGGTTGAGACGCTCTCGTCGCAGGCGTCGCCCGAGTTCCCCGAGGATCGCCGAGTTGGACCAAGAAGGTTCCATAAACATCAGTATAGTACATGTTGATGGGCAATATCGTGCGTAATGAAGATCTTATCGGTCATAGATTTAACTCTGCGTGTCTCCGCGCGACTCCATAGAACTACCGATATAGTAGACGTTATTGCGTCGAAAGGGTCCTTATACCCGATATAACAAACATAAGGACCGGTCGAGGTTCGACCGCCGGTTCAGATTGCTCGACGCGTCTCGCGGGCAGTGGGGCGGATCAGGGACGCGTTGCGGTCACTCCTGGAAGGGGACCGGCATCATTTCGTAGATATCGACGGCGTAGTCGCCCTTGCCTTCGCTGAGATATGGATGGCCGTCGGCAAGGACCCGGGCCGAGTCCAGGTCGGCCGCCTCGACGATCGAGTAGCCGGTCAGCGAGTGCGCGGTGCCCATGCTCCCATCGTCGACCAGGGAGCTGGCCGCGCCGAACGGCGTACCGACGTCGGTGAGTGCCGGACCGATCTTCTCCATCCAAGCGCCCCACTTCGCCATCACCTCGGCGCCTTGCTCCTCCGTCATGTCTGCCATATCGGTGGCCTCACCCTTGTAGACCATCATGTACTGCGCCATCGCGGGTTCCCTCCTTGGGAAAGCTGGAAGCTGCTGCCGGGCCACCATAGACACACCGAAGAACGTCGAATTCTCCGGCTCGGGCTACTCCGCGGTGAGCTCTTCGACCTCGTCTGCGGTGCTCCGGTGGCCGATGCGGCGGCTGATGGCGTCAATGCCGAGAACGACCGCGAACGCCAGGACGGCGGCGACCAGTGCCGCCGGCAGATCCTTGTCCGGAGCGCCCAACGCGGTGCTGTCCACGCCGAGTGGCCACGGCCACAGCACCCGCAGCGACCCGATCATGAGACCGATCAGCACCGCCATCACCGTGTTGTAGTGATCGCGCAGTGCCCGGTGCAATACCTGGGAGAACAGCGCCAGCCCGATGATCGCGCCGAGCATGAACACGCCGAGGCTGGCGAGGTCCCGGCTGGTGACCGCCCCAAGTACCGCTCCGTACATGCCGAGCATGACCAGGATGAACGACCCGCTGATCCCGGGAAGGATCATGGCGCAAATGGCGATTGCCCCCGAGGCGAAGAACGCCCACAGCGCGGGTTCCGCAAGCTGGGACGCGGTCTCTGCCGAGGTGCCCTCGGTCAGCCCGATGAAGGCGAAGACTGCGATGCCGACGCCGATCATGATCAGCACTCGCCGTGTATCGCGCACCGTGAGCAACCTCCAGGCGATGACCGCGGAGCCGGCGACGAGGCCGAGGAACATCGCCGCCATCACTTCCGGATAGTCGTGTAGCAGCCGTTCGAGCGCCGAAGCCAGCATCACGATGGCCACCAGGATCCCCGCGCCGAGGGGCAGGATGAAGCTCCAGTCCACCTTCTTCAGCCACTCCTTGGTCTTGGCGGAGTCGAGGCGAACCATCGCGCCGATTGCCGAGCTGCCGGCGCGGATCGACGCCACGACCCGCTCGTAGATGCCAAGGACGAGGGCGATCGTGCCGCCGGACACCCCGGGGACGATGTCGGCGGCGCCCATCAGGAAGCCACGGACGATGGAGGCGGGGATCTCGCGAAACACGGATCTGAGTGTAGGAAGCGGGGCGGTCACCGGTAGGGGATCGGGAACCGGCCGGCCGGGCTGAAGCTATGCGCCTGCTGGCACCTTTGCCAGATCCTCGACGATCTCGAAGCCGGTGAGGCCGACGAGCTGCGACGGGTCGAGTTTGATCTTGGCCGATCTCGAGCCGGCGCCGATGATCACCCAATTCGGTTCCAACACGCGGGAATCCACCCAGACCGGAAGCCCTTCCGGCAGGCCGAAGACGGTAACGCCGCCGATCTCCTGGCGGGTGAGATCGAGGGTCACCCCGGCGGGGGCGAAGCTCACCTTGCGCACTCCGAGCTTCTTGCGAACAACGCCGTTGACGTCGAGCCGGGTCGTGGCCAGGACCAGGCACACCGCGTTGTGGCCTTCGGGCTTGCGCGACGCCACCAGGATGGCATTCGCCGAACGCTCCAACGGGATGCCGTAGGCCGCGCAGAACTCGGCGGTGTCGGCAAGTGCGGGATCGATGTCCATGATCTCGTGACGCACCCCGGCAGATTCAATCGCCGCGATCACCTGTGGGTCAGCCGGCATCCGGCGAGCCTACCGAGACGTCGTCACCATCCCGGCGGTACGCTCGCCGCGCATGCGAGCGGTGATTCAGCGGGTGAGGAAGGCGAGCGTCGAGGTCGACGGAGAGACGACCGGCGCGATCGAACTCGGTCTCGTCGTGCTGGCCGGCGTCGCCGACAACGACACCGTGAGCGACGCCGACGCCCTCGCCGACAAGATCGTCGGGCTTCGGATCTTCCCAGACGAGGATCAGAAGATGAACCGAAGCGTGGTCGACGCGGCCGGCGCGGTGTTGCTCGTCAGTCAGTTCACCCTGCTCGGCGAGGTGCGCAAGGGCCGTCGCCCTTCGTTCTCCGCAGCCGCACCGGCTGAGGAAGCCGAGATCCTGATCGCGAGGCTGGCCGACGCCATCAAAACCCATGGGTTGGCGGTGGAGCAGGGCCGGTTCGGGGCGATGATGGAGGTGTCGCTCATCAACGACGGGCCGGTGACCATCATCATCGACACCAACGACGGCAAAGTGATCTGAACGTTGACCCCTCCGGGTTTCTCCTCCTCTCTTTGCTCCCCCCTCAGAGGGGAGTCCCGCCGCAAGGCGGGGAGGGGGGTCAAGGCGTGGGTCGCGACAGCGGTTTGACCCCCTCCGCCTCGCTGCGCTCGGCACCTCCCCCTGAGGGGGAGGCAAGGAAGTCGCCTCGCTCCTCTCGCGCAACCCAACACCTGAGGGGGAGGCAAGGAAGTCGCTAGAGGAGAGGGTGGTGGAACCGGTGGTCGCGAGCCCTTTTCTTTGCTCCCCCCTCAGGGGGGAGTCCCGACCGTAGGGAGGGGAGGGGGGTCAAGGCGTGGTCGCGATCGGTCAGTATTGCGTAGCTCGTACTGCGTATCAGGGGGAGGGAGAGGCTTTGACGAATGCCTGGCCGGCTTCGCAGAAGGCCAGGAAATCGCAGCGGTGGCATTGCTCTGAGGGCGTTGGCGCGAAATCCTCATCCTCGATCTTCTCAACGAGGGTCTCCACCCGGCTTCTCGCCGATGCCAGCCATTCGTCGTCGGCCTCGAACGATCGTTCGGCGTACTCATCGCCACCGAAGAAGGCGAACGTGACGGTGAGATGCTCCGGGACATCCCGGGCAATGGCTCCGTCGACCGCAGCGAGGGCGTATGCCTGAAGTTGCACGTCCAGGTCTTCGTCGTTCGCGGGACGCCCCGACTTGTAGTCGACGATCTCCCAGGTGCCGGGATCGGCCTCGTAGACCGCGTCGATCCTGCCCCTGATCCGAGTTTCGCCGATGCGGAGCTGGATCGGCGTCTCGGTGAACCTCGGCCGTTCCTCACCAAAGCGCGATTCGAGGAACACGTCGAACGGTTTGCGCGACGATGGTGTCGCCGAGCCCTCTCCGACGATGTCATAAACCTCGCCATCGATATCGGTCAGCGGCACTTTGCCCAGATTGTGCATTTCGACCTTGCGGTGGAAGTCGACACCGCGCCTCCTCGCCGCCGACGGGCGCAGCGGCAGCCGGTCGACGGTGGCCCAGCGGTATCGCAGCGGGCACCGTGCCATGGTGACCAACCCGGTTACCGAGGTGACTGCCGGCTCGTCGCCTGCCTGCTCGACCGGCTCCGGCATTGCATCGAGTTCGAGTTGGAGCGCAGTGGCGGCCTCACCGGCAGCGTCCGCATGCTCCGCATACCCTTCGAGCCAGCCCGGTTCGGCAGCGGCCCGGAGCGCCGCCTCCCAGCCGCCGTCCCCGAAAAGCGGGTCTGGGCTGCCGGCTCCGCCGCGATCCGCCGGCGGTACCGGCCGGTCACCCGCCGCCTCCACGACCTGCTCGGCGTTGGCGAATGCTTTCGTCAACTCCCACAGATCGGAGACTTTCCGCGCGGTCTTGCCCTCGGCCCAGAACGATCCGGTGACGATCAGCCGGTGACGGGCTCTGGTCACCGCGACATACGCGGTTCGCCACTCACTGGCCCGGTGACGCTCTGAGAGGAGCGCCTTGCGTTCCTTGTCGGTCGCGGCCTGGCTCAGGTCAGCGATCGCATCGGCGTCGATCCGCAGTCGGTACGGGACGAGCTCCGCCTTTTCGATCGGGTTGTCGAAACCCTGGGAGTATGCGGGGAAGGTCCCTTTGGTGACGGCCGGCAGGATGACCATGTCCCATTCGAGCCCCTTCGCTCGGTGCACCGTGAGCAGCGATACCGCCTCTTCTGAGGAAACGGTGGCAGTGTCGAGTTCGTCGACGACGCGTTCGTCGGTGAGCAGCGCGAGATATCCGAGGAAGGCTCCGAGCGAGGGGCGCCCTTCGAGCGGGCTCCATGACTCGGTCAGGTCGAGGAAACGGTACAGGTTGAGGCGGGCGCTCAACGCGGCGTGGTCCTCCATGGCGTCGATCTCGGTCCACGCCTCGAGCTCGCCCAGGATGTGCCGTGACAACTCGACGAGCGACTCGCCCTGCGCTGCGATCAGCAGAACCCGGTACAGGGCCCGGAAGCGCTCCAGGCGCACCACCGCTTCCCGGCTGAGCCCATCGACCGCTTCGAGCTGCTCGATTGCCTCGAGAATCGCAAGCCGAGGCTCGTCGTCGCGTCGCTCGACGTCGCGATGGGCCCGTACCCACAGCGACAGCGGCGCCAGATCGCCGAGGCCGAGCCGGAACTTGCTCCCGAGCAAGATGCGAGCCAGCGCTGCCGAATCGTCCGGGTCATACAGGATCCGCAGCCAGGCATGGAGCTCCGCAACCTCCGGCACGTCGAGCAGCCCCCCCAGAGACACGACCTGGATCGGGACCCCGGCGTCGAGCAGCGCGTCACGAACCGGCCCGATGTGACGGTTCTTCCGAAAAAGGATGGCCATCTCACTCCAGGGAATGCCATGGCCGGGTTCGGCGGTGTTTGCCGCGACGACGCGATCGGCGATCCAGGCCGCCTCGTCGGCCTCGGTTCGCAGCCAGGCCACTTCGACGGTTCCGGACGCTGCGGTGTCGATCGGCACCAACGGCGCGAAGGAATCTGCACCGTGGATCTCCTCTCGGATCCGATTCGCCAGGTCGAGGATCACCCGATCGGATCTCCGGTTGCGGGTCAGCGGCAGTGTGGCGGCGGGCTCGCCATGCTCGTCGGGAAAGTGTGCCGGGAAACCCGCGAAATTCTGCAGCGAGGCACCGCGCCACTCATAGATCGTCTGGTCGCTGTCGCCCACCGCCGTGATCGGGAATCCGTTGCCAAAGATTGCGAGCATCAGCCGACGCTGGGCGGGATCGGTGTCCTGGTATTCGTCGAGGAGCACAGCGCGGTATCGGCCGCGGATACGCTCCGCCAGCTCGGGGTGCTGGGTAACCAGACGGTGCGCCAGGAAGATGAGATCGGCGTAATCGACGACACCGAATCGGCTCTTGGCCGTCTGGTACGCGTCGGCGATCGACACCAGCTCCAGCCGTTTTGCCCACACCGGATCCGGCAGGTCCGGCGCCGCGTCGAGGAGATCCGCAGTGGTGAGCAGGTTGTCGCCGAGCTGCCGGGTCAGTGCGGCCGCATAGTTCACCAGCCCCGACGGCCAGGTGAGGTCGAGCGCCCGATAACTCCCCTCGGCGAGTGCTTCATCGATGAGCTGACGCTGGAACCCGGGTCCGATGACGCCGGTGCCCCGTTCCATGCCGACGATGGCCCCGAACTCCTCGAGAAGCCCGTAGGCAAATCCGTGGTACGTCGTTACCGCGATCTCGCGCCCGCTTCCGGCGAGATCGGGAAGGCGCTGGCGAAGGCGGTCGGCGAGCTCTTCGGCGGCCTTGTTCGTGAACGTGAGGCCAAGGGCTTCCTCCGGCTCGATCCCGGCCTCGATCAGCGCGCCCAGGCGCATGACGATCGTTGTGGTCTTTCCCGTCCCGGCTCCCGCAGCCACCCGAAGCGGGGCGAGCGGGTGATCGATGATGGCCTGCTGTTCGGAGGTGGGAACGATCTTCATCCGGAGAACGCCTCCTTGCCTTCGGGCCGCGCCTGGCACACGAAACGGACCGGGCAGCGGGGGCAATCGTCGTTCGGGCGGGGCTCCCAGTCTTCGACGCCGATGCCCTCGGCGACGGCGCTCATTCGCTCCCCCACCCCATCGAGCTCGGCGGGGTCGAAAGGCAGCACCGCGATTCCCGATCGTGCGAGGGGGTACCACAATTCCGCCTGGTCGACGAGGCCGATGGCGCCGAGCCCGGCGTCGTGGCGGGCGGCCAGCACGTAGAAGCCGAGCTGGAGCGACGACTGTGCTTCAGCCTTCGTCATCGGGCTCTTCGAGGTCTTGTAGTCGATCACCACGAGTCCGCCGTCGCGGGCCTCGATCCGATCGGCGCGACCCACCCACGGTGCGCCGCCGTGCTCCAGCTCCAGGTCGTGCTCATGGGCAACCGGGTCGCCACCCGACGGCCAGTTCTCATAGAGCTCGGTGAGGGCCGCCCTCCCTCGTTCTCGCCAGGCCGCGTCGAAAGGACCTCCCCCGAATTGCCCCGGGCTGAGTTGCCGGTCGAGCTCGTCGAGTGCCTCACCGAGGCCGGCATGGCGGTCGCCGCGTTCGGTGGCCTTTGACTCCACGGCCTCGAGCACATCGTGGATGATCGTTCCAAACGCGGCATACAGGCTGTCGCTGTCGCCAATGCCCAGCCGCCGCCCAAACACGTATCGGCGCGGGCACTTCTCGTAGGCGTCGGCCTGGCTCGGAGACAGGTGGAACTCGTCTCCAACGATCCCGTTGCTTGGGCCCGGTGGGAGGTATCCGGCGAATTCCACCGGGTCGCGGAGGCCGTGGGCAGCACCACCGGCGAGCACCAACGCGGCAGCAAGTCGTTCGGAAGGCGCGGCGGCCGGGTCGACGAGGCTGCGACGCATGGCACTCTCCGCCTCACGCGGGGTAATCGCTTTCGTCCGCATCGGAGGACGCTGCGCCGCCTCCTCGATCGAACCGGTGCCCGCGGCGAGGGCGAGGAAGCGACTGGGGATGCCGGAGCCCTCGTCATAGCCGGAATCGGTGGCGGTCCACACCACGCGCCGTGTGGCTCTGGTCATTGCGGTATAGGCGAGGCGCCGTTCCTCGTCGAGACGGAACCTGAGGTATCCGGGGGTGTCGGTCGGCAGCGACGGTTGGAGATGCCTCGTGTTCAGCAGAGAATCGCGAGAGCGGAGATCCGGAAAGACCCCTTCTACGGCGTCGGCGATGAACACGACATCGAACTCGAGCCCCTTCGACTGATGCAAGGTGGTGAGGGTGACCCGGTCTTGATCGGAGGCCTGGTACGCAAGCAGCGGGCTGGCCTCGAACTCATCCGCTTCGGAGAACCGGCGATAGTCCTCCAACGTTCCATCCGGTTCCCGATCGTTCCAGCGTCCCAGTACCTGCGAGAGCGACGACCATGCCGCGCGATGCGCCTCAGCCTGAGGGTCGGCCACCATCTCGTGGATCTGGGGAAGTGTCGACCACAGATTCCACAGCCCCACCGACGCCGGCACATCGGTAGCCCACGATGCGTCCCGGAGGAATCCGGCGAGCGGTGCGCCGCCCGGGACCAGCTCCCAGATCGCCTCGGACCATGACCAGGACCGTCGCAGCCGGTCCCGCTCGATCTCTCGCAGACGAGCGAGAGGCATGCGGAACAGCGGGCCGAGCAGGACTCGACGCACTGCGAGCTCTTGCTCGGCGGATTGGTCGGTGGCCGCGATCACGACATCGAGCGTGAAGCGCACGGCAGGCTGATCGATGAGCCGTGCGTCGGGGCGGTCGTGCGGGATACCGCGCCGCTCGAGAGCCCGAGAGAGGGGCCCGAGGAAACGTCGTTTGGAGCGGGTGAACACCGCGATCCTCTCGTAGGGAATCCGCTGTTCCAGGTGGAGCCGTTCGATCTCGGAGCCGATCCACTCTGCTTCTTGTACCTGCTGCTCGAAGCGATAGGTTTCGACCGAGCCTTCGCCGGGGGAGGCAACCACCTTTCCTGCCGCACCGGGGAGCTCGTGGGCAGTAACCCGGACCGCGGCGTCGAGAATTTCGCGTGGTACGCGGTGTGATGTGCTGAGAACGATGCGAGTTGCCGGATTCCCCGCGGCATCGGTGAACTGTGCCCGAAACGAGGCGACGTTCTCGAGTTCGGCCCCGCGGAAGCTGTAGATCGATTGATACGGATCGCCGACTGCGGTGATGTTGCGGTGGCGGTTGGTCAGTCGCTCGAGCAGCGTCGCCTGAGCGTGCGTGGTGTCCTGATATTCATCGACGAGCAGGTAGCCGTACTGGGCGTCGAGCCGATCGAGGATGTCGGCCTCGAGGATGGCGACCGCTTCGGATAGGAGCGTGCCGTAGTCGAGCACGCGGCGGTCGTGCAGTTCGCGGTCGTAGCGTTCGAGGAACTTCGGCAGGCCGCGCCAGTCATCGCGGTCGAGTTTGGCCAAGCCCTCCGAATCGATCAGCTGCTCACGGCATCGCAAGACGAAATCGGTCACCTCGTCGGCGAAGGTCCTGGTTCCCAATAGCTCGCGATAGGGGAGCGCCCAGTGAGACGGGTCCTCCTCGGCCAGCAACGCTCCAATGAGCCGCTTTTGATCGGGGCCGGGCAGCACCTCCGGGGGGCGGTCCCAGCCGAGTGCCGGCGCATGAGTCTCCAGCAACCGTCGGGCGAAAGCGTGATACGTGGTCACGTCGACCGCCGGCATCGAACGACCGACGGCGTCGCTGATGCGGGTATCGAGATCGGATGCGCCACGACGGGAGAACGTGACGATCAGCAGCTTCGCGCCGTCCCCGGCTTCAATGAGCGTCTTGGCTCGACGAACCAGAAACTCGGTTTTGCCGGTACCGGGGCCGCCGACGATGAGCTGCGGCCCATCCGTTCTCGCGATGTGATCCGGCCACTCGTCTGGCGAGATGCGGATTTCATCGGCGGTCATGAGAACGGCAGGGTGGGCTCGTGGGGGCGGCTCGATCCGTCGCCGACGATGTGGATGACCTCCACACCGCGATCGTGCAGTGCCGCGCCAACCACCGTAGAGCGATGACATGCGCCTGGCTCGAGCTCGGCACAGAGAATCACCGTTGGAGCGGTGTCGGCGAGCTCGCTCAGGTCGCTGATCGAATCTTGGAAACCCGGGCGTTCCGGCCCCACGGGACCGCTGTCCGACTTGCCGCCCAGCGTGGCTCCGAGCCAACGGTATCCGATGCCGGCCTCTTCACAGAGCAGCTCGAGTCGGCGCTTGGTGAAGTCCGGGGCGTGCCGCGAGTAAGGCTCCGATCGAACGTCCACAAGCACCGAGATCCCGAACCGCGCGATTCGCTGCTCGAGGTCGGTGAACGATCCTGCCCCATGGCCGATGGTCCACACCGTCGTTGCCAGGTCAAGCCTCCGCTGCAAATGCCGGACAGATGTCCCGATAGGCGCAGTAATCGCACAGCGGGCCGGTACGCGTCGGGAACCGGTCGTTGTCGATCGCCCGCTCGATTGCCGTCCATAGCGCGGTCAGCTGGCGCCCTACCGCGTCGAGCTGCTGGTCGTTGACCGGGATTTCGTAGACGGTGGGACCGTTCAGGTAGATCAGCCTGAGGAAGTCGGGGGTTCGCCCTTCCCGAATACGGGTGAGCAGGGCGTAGATCTTCAGGGCAAAGAACGCGGGAAGGGCGTAGCGCTGTGGCGGCGCCTTTCCGGTCTTGTAGTCGGTGATCACCAGGCCCTCGGGTGTCTCCTCCATCCGGTCCAGGATGCCGCGGATCGTCATTGACCCAACCTCCTGGGTCATGTCGAGCTCTCTGGCAAGCGGCTCGAAGGCGGTGGGGTCTTCCACCTTGAGGTAGTTGGAGAGGATCTCGAGGCTTTCGATGCCCCACTGTCGCTCGTCGGATTCCTCGGGGAACAACTCCGGGTACTCGACCGGCTTCAGCTCTTGCCATGCCTCGCGGAAGAGGTCATACAACTGCTCTGCGGTCCGCTCATTCGCCGGGAGATCGAAGAGTCGCTCCAGCGCCAGGTGGGCGGTGGTGCCCCGCGCCTGATAGACGTTCGGGGGCGTCTCGATCCGGTCGATCGAGGTGAACTTGAACAGCTGAGGGCAGCGCTTGAAGTCGCTGGCCCGGCTGGGGGACAGCGATGTCAGGCGGTACTCGTCCGTTCGATCTGTTGTGGTATCGGCGGTCATGGTTTGACTATACGGCAGGGGTGTGACACGAACCACACGAATGTAACTATTGAAGTCGCGAGTCGCGAGCTGCGAGCCGAACACGAGTCCCGTAACACGCATCACATCCCTCCTCGCCCTCGGTTCGGCAAAATCTTTCGTAATACGCGAAAAGCGATCACGGCTTCAGGTTGACGATGCCCCCCTTGGTTGCGTACCTTCGCGATTGCTCGGAAGGCTTCGGCCGAACGAGCGCCCGGAAGACAGGCCTTCGGGCCACCGGTATCGGCGGTTCGCCGCCGGGAAGCGGGTTGGAAGGGGGTTCAGGGCTACCGACTCCGGTCGGGCACTGGACGGGAGGGTCGGCTCCTCGGAGGCGGCCTCCACATCTGAACGGGACAGCCCAGGTTCCGGGAGGATGGTCCGAGGAAACGGCTTCGGCCGGGACCGACGACACCGAAGTGGTAAAACACTTCACTGAGAGCCCCGAGAGGGTGAGGCGCAAGCCAAACTCCCTCGGGGTTTCTCTATGACCGCTACGGGCCCGCGGAATGGAGAACGCTGCCTCCCCCATAGCTGTCGCATTTCGCGACAGTGCGACGATCGGGTTCTCACCGTCGCAGCCTTCTCTTTGCTCCCCCCTCAGGGGGGAGTCCCGCCGCAGGCGGGGAGGGGGGTCAAGCCGTGGT